>ERZ791716.792-NODE-792-length-17139-cov-1.918989_pt1 | contig 17139 bp, 18 predicted proteins | sample MGYA00510049_ERZ791716 | MGnify/ENA primary metagenome ERZ791716 (study PRJEB30046, sample SAMN00715135) | human gut metagenome | study: EMG produced TPA metagenomics assembly of the A metagenome-wide association study of gut microbiota in type 2... | reverse complement strand
GTAGATGGACATGAAAAAAGAGGAAAATATGTTATAATTTGGTGAAAACTTTAAAACAATTTGAAGGTTGGGGGATTATGTACAATACTTATACAATAGGAGAACTTGCTAAAATACTAGGAATTACAGCTGAAACAATTCGTTATTATGAAAGAAAAGGAATCATTGCGCCCATCCATGATCAAGAAACAGGATATCGCTATTATACAACTTGGGATCTTCATATGCTGATTCGTGCACGCTGTTATCTTGGCTTTGGATTATCAATTGAAGAAACAGCGGGAATACTCCAAAGTAAGTCTTTAGAAGAAATTGATGATTTATTAGAAGAACAAGAACAAATCATTCAAAAGAATATTATTTATCAAATGAATTTATTGAAAAGATTGCGTACGAATAGAAAGTTGATTAGTCGAAGTGAAAACTTAAACTTTACTTTACAAAAAAGATATGTTATTCTGTTATAGTTGATTTAAAATCAAGAACATAAATATTAATTCGGAGGAAATAAAGAAATGGCAGTACCTGCACGTCGCACATCAAAAGCGAAGAAAAACAAACGTCGTACGCACTACAAAGTAACAGCTCCATCTGTAAACTTTGACGAAGCAACTGGAGATTACTCACGTTCACACCGTGTATCACTTAAAGGATACTACAAAGGACGTAAGATCGCTAAAGCTGCATCAGCTGAATAATAGAAGGGAGATACCATGCGCGTAAATATTACACTTGAACACAAAGAATCTGGTGAACGCTTGTACCTTACTTCTAAAAACAAACGTAACACTCCAGACCGTCTTCAATTGAAGAAATACTCACCAAAACTTCGCAAACACGTTGTGTTTACAGAAGTTAAGTAGGGGTTCAATACGAATCAATACATAAGAAAAACGCTGATTTAAAGCGTTTTTTCTTTTTGCCAAATGCGATATATTGCACTGTATTTCAATCCAAACTCTACCTTTTTCTCTACCTTTTTTCTTAAGACCTGGTTTGGAAAGTATGAATTTCAGTTGGACTAAAAACAGCGTAATATCAAGACTTTTCTCCGCTTTTATAAAAGCGTTTTTCCAATCAAATTCAACTAATTTTATCCGAATGGTGTGGATTTTACCCCCAAAATTACAGAGAATGGAGCTGATAAACACTAAACGTTCACACCATTAGTTAAATGATTTTTTTCATCATTTTTCTTATTTACATCATTCAGGGTCTTCATTGTCGGGATTTTCGTGACCAGCCTTAGATAAGCTCCGCTTAGCGTCTATAAGTCCCGACCGGCATCTACTCATTTGAAGCTGGGGTAAGCTCAGTTACGCCTAATTCAGATAGCGGAAAATCTAATGGCGTAAGCCGTGGAGTAAGCTGGCGTAAGGTGGCTTCATTTTTTTGAAAACGAGCCGTGTGCTATACTGAAACTTACGACTAAAACAGTATAACACACGGCTTAACGAAACTCAATATTTTCCGTTCAGTTTACAAGCATTTCGATATTTCCATTCTAAAAATCTCTCTCGAAGCACTTGAACATCTTTCTCGGAATCCGTATGGAGATAGATATGATTGCGGATAAATAGCGTTTTGATTTCCGCTGCCATTTGCGAAGCATCCGCAGTTCTTTTAATAAGGTAGTAACCCAGCCGGTTACTTTGACAAATGTGGGCTTTCACGCTTTGCTCTCTTTTCTCCGTCACGGTTGCTCCGGAAATATCGACCGCACAATGTAATTCAGGGAGGTATGCAACAAGTCGCATTCCAAGCTCCGAGTCGCTATTGCTTTTGACCGTAATGCCGTTCTGTGCTCCATACATCATTATCAGCATCTGCGGGAGAGCCTGTTGAAACTCCGCTTCACATTGAGGGCAACCCTTTTGCTCAATAGTTCTATCTGTGATTTTGGCACGGTAAGAGTGTCCTGCTCCGCATTTCCACCAAACGACCTTCATTGAGTTTCTCGATACATTGCTCGGTGTCCACTTGGAGTTCTTTTCATAGTCCCATTCAGAAAGCAAGTAAGGATCAGTTGTCCCAAGGTCATTATAGCCTTGCAGAACGGCTCTCTCAGCACAAACAGGACACATACCGCCTTTGACCCGTGCTTTGACGACGGCTTTCCATTCATAGCCGCAGGTATTGCATTTCCACCAAACATTCTTAGTTGACTTCTCATTGACCGCATCGGGAGTTAACGACAGATTCTTTTCCGACCACTCCGCGGCAAGGGAAGGGTACTTTGTTTTTAAGTCATTAAAGCCTTTGAGTAGCTTTATCCCACTACAATAGGGACACTGACTTCCTCCTGCACGGGTTGAAATCAATGTGTTCCATTCGTGACCCAAGTGACATTTCCACCAAACTTTAATATTCTTGAAAGCCGTAACCTGATCCGGCGTCAGCGGAAGATTGCGCTCTGACCACTCCGCAGCGATTTCAGGAAAACGGCTTGCCAAGTCGTTGAAGCCCGGTAGCACAAAGTTGTGTGAGCAGTAGGGACAACCCGTACCGTTCACCGTCCGGCTTTTCACGGATGCCGTCCATTCGTGTCCGAGCTTGCACTGCCATATTACCTTCCTGTGCGTAGCCGCTGTAATCATCGACGGTCTTAGCGGCTCATTCTTGGGCGACCATTCCTTCGCAAGCTCAGGGAACTTACTTTCAAAGTCGTTATAACCTCGAAGCACCCTCGCTCCCGAACATATTGGACATTGCTCGCCTGCGGAGCGAGCTTTAATGCTTGTCTGCCATTCGTGACCGCAAGCCCCTTTCCACCACACAATTTTATTAGACCCAAAGGTCACGGTATCAGGAGTCATCGGGAAGTTCTTTTCTGACCATTCTGATACAAGATGCGGTCGCATCCTGCTTAAACTATTCTCCATATCTGAACGCTCCATTTCTCATTACTGCTTATAGTATAATTTCCATCCTCAGTTTTGAGAAATGTGCGAAAAAGGGAAAGCACTCTGCGAATTACTCACAGAGTGCTTTCCCTTCAAGTTTCCAGCTTGGTTGTCATATAGTCATCAAAGGCGGTGATCTCTTTCTTTTTCAGAGCGTCGGTCACATCAACATAGATATTCATCGTCGTCGATACATCAGCGTGTCCCAAGATGCTCTGAATGAATTTGAGGTTTGCTCCCGACTCACATAGCCTTGTTGCGAATGTGTGCCGGAGAATGTGGCAACTGAACTGTGGCAGCAGAACCGGATCAGAGTCTGCTCCATATTTTTCGAGGATTTCATCATTACAATCTCGCATCATACGGCGGAGTGCTTTGTTGAGGTTTCCCTGATTTTGAACATCCCCGTAACGGTTGACAAAAATAAAGTCGTCATAGCCGTCCACTCGGCTCTTACTGCTGATTTCAGCCTGAGATTGAAACTCTCGCTCCATTAAGAAGGCTTGTTTCACCCCCTCTGTCATCGGGATTTCTCGCTCACCGGCTTTTGTCTTGGGCGTGTTGATGGAGAAGTAGCAGCCCTTTTCGTCACGGTGATTATAATAGACAAGCGTGTGGTTGACTCGGATAATGCCCTTTTTCAAGTCAATGTCGCTCCAGCGAAGCCCGGTGATCTCACCAACTCGCATCCCCGTGTTTGCCATAACATAGAACACGGGATACCAATGGGTGTCTTTGGGGTGGCTGAGCATATAGTCAAAGAACAATTTCTGCTGAGCCACGGTCAATGCCTCTTTCTTCTCACGCTCAAAGCCGTGGGAGAGCTTCAGTTCTTTGAGCATATTGTCTGTTGGGTTTTGTCGAATCATTCCATCATCGACTGCCACTTGAAAGACTTGATGGAGTACATTATGGACATTATCTATCGTGGCAATCTTCAGAACCTTGCCGTCAGCAAGGGAGTTGTAGAACTTCCGCACATCAGACTTTTTTACTTGGACAAGTCGGTTCTTTCCGAAAGACGGTTTTACAAACAGCTCATACATATAAATATAATTCTTGAATGTGCTATCCTTGATTCCCCTTTTGAGCTGACACCAAAGATCGAACATCTCATTTACAGTGATGCTTTTGACATCCGACCGTATTCCGTCGTGCTTGTCCACGATGATCTGTTCTTCCTGCTCTCTTAGCTTTTCCAGCGTCGGAGCATAAATAGAATGCCTTTTTCCGTCAGGCGTTGACCAACGGTACGCATAAGTGCCGTTGGGACGCTGGGTTTCTCCTGTTTTAAGTCGGGTACGGTTGCTGTCGAACCTTACGCCGACCTGTTTCTTTTTAGTCATAGTAACCTCCTGTTTTAGATTGAGAAGCTCTTAATCAGGAACTCCTCTAATTGCTTGCGCTTTAGAAGCCTTTTTGTACCGACCCATAGAACAAAGTCACACGACTCACGATTCGACAACTCACGAAGTTTATCCGTTCCGATACCAGTGTAAGCGGCGGCTTCTTCTAAAGTCAGGTTCATTCTCTCCCAAAGGGGAACTCGGTTATCTTTTTCCTGCTTGGTCATATCGGTTTCCTCCTTCATTTTCGTTTGGCTTTAGGATACCGATAACCACCGTTTGGGACAACGATGCGATTTTGCGAATCGCATCGTTGATTGTTAGATTGAATAGGCTCTTTCCAAAAACTCATCGAGCTTTTTCCTTTTGATGAGCCGCTTTGTGCCGTTCCACAAGACAAACTCGCAATCCTCTCTATCGGACAGCTCTCGTAGCTTATCTGCTCCAATCCCTGAGTAGGCTGCCGCTTCATAAACGGTGAGGTTTGTTTTTTCCCAAAGAGGAACGGCATAGTCCTTACTGGGCTTTCCCATTCGTGCCGCCCTCCTTATGCTTCATAGCCTTGCGTAACTCCGAAAGGTTTGAATAACGATATTCTCGACTGTTGTACTCATCGGATTTGTAGAAAGCTGCGGTGACTCCATCAAAAATTCGAAGTAAAGCACCCTCATTCAGATCTTCGGTTGCAAGGATTTCCCTTACGGTCACTCCACTTAAAGGCTGGTGTTTCTTTTTCCATTCCCGATACGAGAAATACTGGTCAATCTCATCGTTATAAATACCTTCGTCGATCCGTCTGTCCGGCTGGAGAAGATGGTAAATACAAAGAAGCATTTCTTCAGCCCTGTTATTATTGATGCGACTAATATTCAGCAGATCAAACACACGCAAATCAACGACATCCTTGACCTGCCGAAAGCCGACTTCAATAAACGGGTTAGCAACCTTATACTCATCAATCATTCTCCATTTCGGGGAGTCGAATTTGATCATCATTACCTGTTTCATTATCTATGCTCCTATCTGTTCGTTTTTTTGCCCTCTACTAACCAACTGGGAAATTTTTTTCGATTTGTACGAAGCAAATTTTAATTTGGGAGCATTTTTTTGAGTTTTTTCAGGGCAACAGTCAGTTGATGATTAATTGTCGTTACAGCTACTCCGTGGCGCCGTGCATATTCTCGCTGTCCTATGGGGTCATCACAAAGATATAAACTGGTCATCAAGTTAATCTCGGCAGGTGACAATTTTGCCACGGCTGCGTAGAGGGTGCTTTTCTCCTCCTTTTTGAGAATGGCATCAATGACGGAACAATCTTGATCCACCAGCAGTTCCTCGCCAGACATATCATCTTCTGTGGTTGTCTGTGTGTTATAGGAAAACACCGTCATTCCGGACTGATTCTCGATTGACACAAGATAATCGTGTCTATCCTTTTCAGAGCGCCACTGCTTTGCGGTTTCGGTTCCACATTCTGCGATGATGATCACATCGTCAACAGAGCAAGCGTCTAACTGCCCAAAGCGATCTCTTCGTTTCTGCCCTTCCGGGGTCTGAATGAAGTTCCTAAACTCGAAGCTATTCATTACGAGCCAGTTATTGCCGTCAGCGGGCAGTTCGGGGTTCTTTTTGACAAGGTATATTTTTCTCATTACCGTAATCTCCTTTGAATTTTGAATTTGGTGTTCGGGTTCAAAATTCGGAGATCACGGATATTCAGCGATATAACAGAGCCACTTGTTCAACATCGAAAAAGGCTTCCTTTCAGAGATTTCTCTGCCGGAAGCCCTTGGTCGGTTGTTCTTGCCGAAAAAAAGAAGCCACCGGCAAGACAGACTAAGCCTATGGCTTACTGTCTTGTCGGTGGCCTCTCATATCTGCATAGCAAGTTTGGTTTAACCAACCGAAGTGTTCAAAGCAAGTGACCTGGAGATGGAATTACGCAGTCTGTTTCACCTCAACCATTCCGTCGTTTTGCCGTATTCAGTTTTTATCCGATCAATAGTATCGGATTTGCCCTTCCGGGGCATAAAGGTCAATCTTGTCGTGTCGTCGTCCTTTTTGGACTCGAACCGCTACGGTTCCGCACCTTTTGCACTCATACTTGATTTTCCCCTCATCATTTCTATATCCGTAAAGCAATGCTCCGCAGTTAGAGCAATACATCGGTATAGGTGTCCAATTATCTTTTGTCACGCACATCACCTCATTAAGTTCCTTGACGCTCTCAGGGCTGATGAATGGTGGCATCCTTAGAGAACTGCTCTTTTCTTGCCTTCTACAAACCACTTTCCGTTTTCTTCATCGAAAAGGAAGGTTTCCGTGCCGCATATCATCACCGTGTAACGAAGCCCTGTTCCACCGACCTTGGTCGATGCCGCACGACAGCAGTGCCTTACACGGTCGATCTCGTAGACCTCACCATCTTCAAATTTGATTTTCCGGGGTCGAGCCGTTCCATCCGTCTTATGGGTAACATCGACTTCCACATATACCTTGCGCCGTTCTTCTTCCATCTTTACACCTCATAATTCTTCATACTGGCAACCAGCCTACCAAAATGGCGATAGCCATCCAATGGCTTGTCAGAAACTTTGAACTTAGGGCGATCATCGCCCGAATTGTTCAGATAGCAGGAAAGGCGTCCGTCCTTGAAGTCCTTGCTGACATCAAAGATAAGAAACATCCCCTCATAAATGCCGTAGTGGGTGAAGTGGTTTCCTCCATCTGCACGGAAAATAATCAGATCATTACTGCACCCCTGCAACAAACAAGACGGCATCGAAACATAGGTTTCGATCTCATCGGGCACAACAATTTCATCAATCTTGTTACTGCTTGTACTAATCATACTGACCTCCTTAACAAAGCACCCCGGTCGGCATAGTAATCTCAGGCTTTTCACTCGGCATCCGGAGATTTTGAAAAAGAATGCCGTTGCGGATGCTGTTCTTGCCGAACCGCTGGCGAATGGTTTCAATGCACTGGTCGAGCCTTTCTGCTTTCTCAATCTTTTCGATGTTCATAAACAAATCGACTTGTCGGGGCGTGTCCTGTGGCACCAAGTTGATTGCCTGAATCGTGACTGAGCGAATCGGGTTCCTCCAGTCGTATCTTTTTTCAAAGAGGGCAAAAGCCGCTTTTGCAATCAGCATTGGGGATTGTGTAGGCATATCCAATGCCATTTGCCATTGCTTTGAAAAAAGTGTGTTGTCCCGTATGTGAATGGCGACTCCATCCGCACACTTTTTGTGGACACGGAGTTTATGTCCGATGTCCTGCGTCAATTCGAGAAAGACGGGCCACACCTGCTCGTCGTTCTCCAAATCTTCGATGGTAGTAATTCCGTGTCCCACGCTCTTAACCGGAGAAACAAAGTCGGCGTTCATAACACGGGATCGGTCATTACCGTTTGCATACTGCCAAAGGGCAATTCCGTTTTTACCGAGCCGTCGGTTCAGAAAGTCAGGATCGGTCTTAGCTAAATCGCCAATGGTTCTAATGCAATAGCTATCTAATACACGCTGCGTTGCCCGTCCCACACCGAGCAAGTCCGCTGCGGGGAGTCCCCATATTTTGTCTCGGAAAGTGTCTTTCGGTATGACCGTCACAGCATCCGGCTTTTTCATATCCGAGCCGAGTTTGGCAAATATCTTATTGAAAGACACGCCGACTGAGATGGTCAACCCCAGCTCAAACTTGATAGTTTCTCTTATGTCATTTGCCACCTTTTCAGGGGAACCAAAGGTGTAGTCTGTTCCGCTGATGTCAAGCCAGCACTCATCCATCCCATACGGCTCAACTTGATCTGTGTAGCGCTGGTAGACATTTCTTGCAAGTTTAGAGTATTTGATGTACTCCTCAAAGTGCGGAGGCACTACAACAAGGTTTCTGCATTTCTGCTTTGCTTGCCATACAGCATCGCCGGTTTTTATCCCAAAGGCTTTTGCGGCGTAGTTTTTGGCGAGAACAATACCGTGTCGTTCTTCTACCGAACCACAGACTGCGACAGGATACTTCTTCAAAACCGGGTCGAGCATACACTCAACCGACGCATAAAAGTTGTTCATATCGCAATGCAGTATTGATCTGCTCAACTAAATCACCTTATTTCTTGGAAATTCTGCGAAACCTCTTGACAAACCAAAGTGTCGTGTTGTATCATATGAACACGACAGAAGTGTCGTCGTTGTGATTCAGATTATAGCACGACACCAATGTCGTGTCAATAAGAAGTGACGAAAAAAGTGTCGTGCTGCTAAAAATAGAAATCTTATGGAGGGAATTGATAATGAAGTTCAGCGACAGATTAAAAGGGCTGAGAGAAAAAAATGATATGACGCAGGAGCAGCTTGCAAAGGTTTCCGGTGTTTCCCCCCGTACCATACAGAGATACGAATGCGGAACCTCTCGTCCTCGCTTGGATGCAGCGGAGAAGCTGGCAAAGGCACTTAATATTTCCGTGGATCAGCTTCTCGGTACGGATGGTATGCTCGTTGCTCAGGCTGCGGAGCAGTACGGCGCACGAGGTGCCAAACAAGCGCAACAGCTCACAGATGAAGTAACCGGTTTGTTTACCGGCGGTGAGTTGGCACAGGATGATATGGATGTTATGATGCAAGCCATTATGGATGCCTATTGGCTTGCGAAAGAGAAAAACAAAAAGTACACCCCAAAGAAGTACCGTTCTAAGGGCAAGCAGGACTGAGTCCCGTTTATGGGACACATTGTGTGTTAGAATGGAAACAGGAACAAACTGAAAAGGGGTGAAGCCGATGTATGTAAGCACTTCGGAGATCGTACAAAAAGCAAACTCCATCGTTGCTCAATGCGGAACCCGTGATCCTCTCAGAATAGCAAGGGACTTAGGAATCGAGGTAATGTATTATCCGTTCAATGAACAGCGTGGAGCATATAAAGTCTTGATGCGTAATCGCTTCATCTTTATCAAAAATGATCTGCATCCGGTTATGGAGAACATCGTGCTACTTCACGAATTAGGGCACGATGCTTTACACCGGGAGGAAGCCACGAAAGTCGGTGGCTTCAAAGAGTTTGAGATCTTCAATATGCGGGACAACCGTATGGAGTACGAAGCCAATCTCTTTGCCGCACAGATTTCCCTATCAGATGAGGACTTCCTTGAACTTGCGGAAAGAGGATACGACACGCAGCAAATCGCACGGACATTGAATTCAGATATTAACCTTGTCGCTCTAAAAGCCGATACGCTGATTTCTCAGGGCTACCGTTTGCGCCAGCAGGAACACTGTAACGATTTTCTAAGATACGACAAATAACTAAGATGCCACCCTTTCGGATGGCATCTTTTTTATCACCTTTAATCAGCGCAAGCCGGTTTAGTTTTTTAGCTCAAACCCGAAAGAGAGCGCATCACCAAGTCGATGTCTTTGTTTTCAAGTTCCTGAATGATGTGCAGATAGGTTTTTTGCGTAGTGGTCATACTTGAATGTCCAAGACGGCGGGCAACGCTCGCAATGGAAACGCCCGTAAATAACAGCAAAGAGGCGTGTGTATGCCGTAATCCGTGGATAGAGATGACAGGGATGTTACAGGCTTTGCAATGCCTGCCGAGAATGTCGTTCACCGTCGAATTATAGACAGTGGAGTTGACAAAGATGGGCTTATCTTCGGGAAGGTGCTTTACCAATTCAGAAAATTGAATGACGGTTTGCCAGTCAATTTGAATTTTCCGCACAGACGACTTATTTTTCGTAGGCTGGAAGCCGCCCTTTCCCTTGTAGTCCCAAGTCTTGCTTATGGACAGTGTTTGATGGGCAAAGTCGAAGTCTTTCGGGGTAAGAGCCAGTGCTTCAGAAAAGCGCATCCCCGTCTTTGCTACCAACAGGATAAAGTAGTCCCAATTCACCTTATCCTTTAGGTCAAGCGAGATCAGCAGCGTGTGTAGCTCAAATTGATTGAGATACTTGATTTTCTTAGCAACCGGTGGCTTCCCCTTGATGATTGCCTTGCGAGTAGGATCTCTTTCAATCAAGCCCTCATCAACAGCATCAAGAATAGCTCCCTTGAGCTGGTGGTGAAAATCCATCGTGGTTTGGCGCTCGTGGAACTCAGCATAGTCGTTCAACAGCTGCTGATAAGCGATCCGGTTCATATCACATACTCTCAGGTTCGGGACGAGCTTAACGAGCCATTTCTGCGTCATCAGGTACTTGTCCATCGTCACCTTTCTGATTGCGCCCTTCTTATACACCGTAATCCATTTTGCATAATATTCACAGAACAAGTCTGTTCGTTTGGTTTCTGTTAGCATCAGAAGTCCTCCATTTCATTAAAAATGGCTTACGCTGATGAAGGGTGATAAGGCTATCGAGTGCTGTAAAGTATGTACCAATAGCAGCCTGCTCACTAATGTTTGACGGGATGGAGAACACGGTTTTGGACACCAATTTCCAATCTGCCCTCGGCATTTTCGTCCCGGTCGATTGATTAGCTACTTCATCGAATTGCCGGCTCTGAATCAATCGATATAGAAAGCTGCTATCAGCATTTTGAGGCTGTAATACCCAAAAATCGCCCACAGCAAGCCCATCAAATGTGGGCAAAAGCCAGTTTTGCAAGTACGGGCGGAGTTTTCCGTAAAGGACATCACCTTGATGAAATGCGATGCCTGATTTGATACTTTGCTTGGCGTAGATGTCTTTGTTGAGCCGACCTGTCCCTGACACTATATCCTCATATTCAACTCTTGGAAGGGTATCATCGGAGCATATTACCGATGATCGCACAGCGATTTCTTCAAACTTACGCTGTTCCCAAGGGTCAGTAAATCCCTTAAAGCGAATTTCGGGGTAACTGCTGCCATTTTGAGGGAACATCTTTTCGAGCATCGACTTTTTCACATTCGTCAACTTTTCAAACTTACGCTGATGAAGGGTGATAAGGTTGTCGAGTTGGCTGAAGTAGTAGGCAATGAGTTGCTGCTCCTTCACTGCTATTGGGTAACTCACGCTTGTTTTTTGAATGTTGCTGCGGCTTAAAGAGAGCACTTTTATGCCCTGCATTAGAGGAAGAAGCTGATGGTGGTAAGCATTGGAATTGAGGTAGTAACCGAGGTACCCCAATGCCATTCTGTTCCGAGGGCGGCACACCATTGTATGTAACCCCGATACTATGGCACTCCCTTGCAAATTACCTATTTCACAGGCTTTTCCGGTCGTTTCATCTTCTGCGGTATCAGCGATAATAACATCACCATCCTGCAATAAAGCCCCATTGAAATCCTCTCGGCATCTATGCGGGATACGAGGAATATCATCCTTTTGAACATCCAGCACAGAGCCATACTTTATCAGCACATCACCATAATGAACATTCAGGACAGTTCCTTCATCATAACTCAGTTCGGCACGGGAAAGTGTGTTATTCGGGACAGTGCAATCAAACACTTCATCAAACTTACGCTGTTCCCAAGAAAAATCAAAAGAGCCAAGGAAACACCTTGGCTCTCTTGTTAAGACCGCATATTTTTTCATTTTTCGGCTTGCTTTAGCGGTGATGGCACTCATTACGGCATATCAACCTCAAATCCACCGGTAAGAATGAACTGCCGCAAAAGCTGATCCGTTTTCATATTGACCTTGGGCGGAATCAACTTGGTTTGTTCATATGCTTCAAAGAACGCTTTTGCTTTGGTCTTATCGACGCTCTTTTTCAGCTCGTCAAACCTGCCAAACTCATTGATAGTCGCTTCATTCAGGTTAAGCCCCATCATATTCCTGAGTTTATCCTCATCAAGACCGAAGATGGTCGCAAAACGGTGAATTTGGTCATCTTTTGCTCTAAACTGATACTCCGTGATGTAGTCACGAAGCGTTTTTCCGTCCTCGGCAATGACATCGCCTCGCTCAATGTCGTGCAGAAAGATATTTGCGTATTTCTGCTCCTCTTGCGTTAGGGCAGCAAAAGTCTTGTGAAGTTCTGCCTTTGCTTGCTCAATAGATTCCTCGGAAGAACCTTCCTGTCGAATCAATTTGAGGTACTTATCGAAGCGACTGTTCATATAATCGGCATCGATAACCCCTGTGTCAATTTCAGTCAGGTATCCTACAAGATCGTATGGTATATCTATGTCTTGTGATCCGGGATCATCGGGAGAAGCGGCGGAAAGCTCTTTATAACGCTGTGCCAAAATCAAAAATGCGTTCTCATCGAACTCCATTGTAATTTCAATCGAATTTCCGCTTTCCTCGTCCTTGAATGAGTAGGTGTGTTTGTCCCACCTAAATCCTTGGATTTTAGCAGCTTCAAGGTATCCGTTGAAATCTCTAAACAGCGAGGCGAACTTAGCTCTTACGGTTCCGTCCGCAGGCAGCTTTTCAAAGTCAGGGATACCGGCATTCTTGAACAAATAGGCAATATCATCAAACACAGCGTTGAGCTTTCCGAGGTTGTAAGACAGTTTTTCAACGAACAGACCTATCGGTCTATCGCCGGAATAGAGCTTAACAGCTTTGCTCACATTCTGCTCCATCGTATGCGGCTTGCGATAATATCTGATAATGCCAAAAGGCTTATCGGGTCCGAAAAGTCTGTTGGTTCTGGAAAATGCCTGAATGATGTTCTCATACTCCAGTATCTTGTCCATATATAGCGTGTTGACCCACTTAGAGTCAAAGCCGGTAAGCATCTGATCCACTACAATCAGGAGGTCGAGCTGCTTCTCAGGCTCTCTTTCAACCCGCTTATACTGCTCTTTGTGGGCAAGGCGTAGGGAAAGGTCTTTTTTGAAGCGAGCGTGTGTAGCAATCGAAAAATCCTGACCAAACATCGTATTATAGTCAGTGAGGATTTCAATCAAACCTTGCTCTTTGTAGAAGGCAATCGGCTGCCCCCTGTATTCTTTGTAATCCCCATCTTCATTGCTGATATTGGGGTCAAAAAGGCAACTGATCCTTAGCTCCGGCATTGCAGCCTTCAACAGTCGATAGTAGTCTATTGCTTCGGGGATGCTGCTCGTTGCAAAGATTGCGTGGAATTTCCCGTTATGGCTCAAAGTAAGCCAGTTTTCTTGAATATCCTCAACAACCTTGCTTTGATGCTCCGAGGAAAGGTACTGAGTCTTCGGAAGATAATCTTCAATGCCCTTGACCCATTTACCGTCATCGCCTAAGAAACCAGCCATCTTGACGGTGGAGGAGTCCATATACTCATAGAATATTTTTGCCTTTTTCGGATCGCTGATTGCTTCTTCTTCGGTTGCCGCTTTTGCTTTTTCCAAAGCAACCACCTTGCGGACATCCTTGTCACGGAATGTCAGGACTTTATAAGGATCAAATCCAAGCACATTCTTATCCCTGATACCATCAGCAATGCTATATCTGTGGAGTTCATTGCCAAAAACATCTGTTTGGGCATTGTTTTTCTTTGCATTCTCCTCAAACACCGGTGTGCCGGTAAAGCCAAAGAAGATGGCATTGGGGAATGTTTCCTTGATGATGGATAGCATATCTCCAAAAGTTGAACGATGAGCTTCGTCAACAATAAAAACAAGCCGTTTACCGTTGATTATTTCAATGTCGCTTGCATTAAGTCCTCCGTCCTCATCTCGGATATTGCTCATCTTCTGAATAGAGGTAACAATTAGGGTATCTGCCGTTGCGTTGCTTTTCAGCTTAGTCAAAAGGACATATGTGTTCTCTGTTGCCTGCACGGTTTCGTTCTCGTCCGCAAATGCCCGATATTCCTTGAGCGACTGCGTTCCTAACTCAATACGGTCGGTAAGGAAAATAACCTTATCTGCATCATTGGAGTTTGCAATCAACTGAGCCGACTTAAAGCTCGTCATCGTCTTGCCTGAGCCGGTGGTATGCCAAATGTAGCCACCACGCTGCTTACCGCTGTCCCACTTCGTTTTAGACACAACATCGGAAATTGCGCTGGCTGCGTAATACTGGTAGCTTCGCATTACCTTCAGAACACCGTCAGCATTGTCGGCAACAGTATAAAACCCAATGAGCTGGTGCGCCATAGGGATGGACAGCAGCGAGGAGGCGATAGCTTTCCAATCGTTGATAGGTTCGTTATTGAAGTCAGCCCAATGGAAATAGTAATCCGTATTGAACTTTCCGTCAGGTCCGGGATTCGCAAAATAACGAGTTTCTTCAGGGTTCATTGCTACAAACACCTGAACGAGCGAGAACAATCCGGTAAAAACGCCCTCAAATGAGTATTTCTCAATCTGATTATATGCTTGACTGACGGGGACACCGCTGCGCTTCAGCTCAATATGTATGACCGGCATACCATTGATGAGCAGCATCAAGTCGCCACGACGATCATTCAGCATTTTTGACTTGCTCGGAAAGACTGGTTGCTGTACGATCTGATACCGGCTCTGTCCAGCGGCGATTTCCCTGCGATCATATATTTTCAAGCTGATTTCAGTGCCAAAATGGAGCTTATCATCAGGGTTATCACGCTTGATGGACACAGTTTTTCCGTTGATAAAGCCATTGAGTTTCAACGGGGTTCTAAGTTCCGTGATCTGCTCGATGATCTGCTGCATTTCGCCATCCGTAAGAGGATAGTTATTCAAGCGGTCAATTCCACGGTTGTTATCATACAGGATCTTTGCCCAATTTCGGATGAGGTCTTGCTCGGTTGGGTTCTTGATAACTTCTTTTTCCCAGCCTTTATCCGCCAAGACTTTAATCAGGGCTTCCTCAAAGTCCGCTTCTTTTTGGAATGTCATTCGATTTCCTCCTTCCTGCTAAATTGATGTCACACGAACATCTTTTCAAGCATAGATTTCTTGATATTTTGGAGCTTTTCCAACTCACGCTGATGAAGGGTGATAAGGTTGTCTATGCTACGAAATATTGTGCCAATCTTTTGTGCTTCGCTCTCATCCGATGGTGCAGCCACCTCAATCTCAGCCAAATCATTTGCATTTATTGCTGGATAACTTGTTCCTGTGCAGTTATCCAAAACAACCTTTACGAAGCGTTCGCTCTGAACAAGGCTGAGCAGAAAATACCCGTCAACATATGGACGCATTTGTGCGTATCCAGTCGAAAAAACATAGTTATTATCGGGCTTTTCAAAAAGATAATTGTTCTTTTGATATGGACGCACAGTCTGATAGAATAGATCCCCGGTGTGAGCAAGTCGCTGTGCTCTTGATGGAGCAGATGACTTTACCTCAGTCCTATGCGACAACATCTCTGTGCCAACAACAGACTCCAAATCGACATATTCAAATGTTTGAGGCAGCTCATCTTTAGGATTGAATAACGCAAGTTCTCCGAGCTTACGCTGTTCCCAAGCGTCTGAGAATCCTTTGAAGCGAATTGCGGGAGCATCTGATTTTTTCGTCATTCTGCACTACCTCCCAGCAATTTCTTCAACTCATTAAGTCCCAGCATATCGTACTCATTACCCTCAAGGTCATCGATCATTCCCGAAAGCGTTGCTTCGGTTTCGCTGATCTGCTGTTCGACCTCGAAGAAAGTTGTAGCATACTTGTTTTGAAGGGCTTGAATTTTGCTCACCAAGCTGTCGATTACGGTATCAGGCAGTTTGTGAATGCTCTCAATGAGAGGAGCAATCCACTTCTTTTCGAGCAAATCCAAAGCCTGTTCATCGCTCAGACTTTCAATCGTATCCTTTGTTTTTGCCTGCAACGCAGCACTCTTTGCCTTGATCTCCGCCTTTATTTCTTTCTCGCTCTTGACCAAAGACTCAACCTTTTCTAAGAGTGTACGAAGCGCAACGCTTTCAGGAGAACGGTCTTTCTTCAGTTCCTTAATCTTTTTGGATACTTCTTTCGGAACGAAAGCATCGCCTTCCTCGGTGAGAACATCGTTGCAGCTCTCTTTATCCTCCTCTGTCATTTCATCAAGGATAGACTCATACTCAGAAGGGATTTCCGCCAAACGGCTTTCCAAACCGTGAAGCTCGTCCGTTTCTGCGGAGAGCAAAGTCGCCTGAACCAAGTCGAACGGGATAATATGACCTACCCAGCCCTCTTGAACTTCCTGATCTTTACCGTCCTTTTTCTTGATGACAAGGTTCGGATCGACCTTCTTTGTTGCAGCAAAGCCTTCGGTTTGCAACATTTCGAGGTCGATGGAAATACCTGTCCAATCGTCGTCAAGAAGCTGGAACGCCGCATATTTGTCGATAAGTGGAATTTCCTTCAATCGCTCGAAAATATCAGCACTTAGAACGGTTTCAGCCTTAGAGATTTCGATGCTTCCCATCCGGTCGATAAGTTCTTCTTTCAGGAACGCCGGAAAAGTGGAAAAGGCAGCGTTAAAAGCATTCTCAAAGCCGACCACATCAGGATGGCTCTTGATGGCACTCTTAATATCAGGGGTAGACACATTCACATAAGGAATGCCACTCTCGGTGAACAACGCCTTTTTCAGTGCAGGGAACGCCGTCCAGAATTCGCTCATCTCGTCAATTTCTGCTGTCGGGATACCGCCAAACATAGACGCATAGACATCCCAATGCTCGGCAGCTTCAGAGGAATCAACATAGCGAGGAATGTTCAAGTTATAATCATTGCTGCGAATTTCTTCACGACTGACTACTCGTGAAAACTTCGGAATGCTTTCACGCTTTATAAAGGTATCTGCTATGCGTTTAATATCAGACGCACGGAGCTTGTTATTCTTACCCTCTTTGATAAAGCCCTTGGATGCATCGATGATAAGGACATCGGTATTCTCGCGCTTTTGGCGCAGCACCATAATGATGGTGGGTATTCCTGTCCCGAAGAAGATATTTGCAGGAAGTCCGATAATGGCGTCGATATGGTTATTCTCAATCAGGTTCTTTCTGATTTCACCTTCCTCACCGCCACGGAACAGTACGCCGTGGGGAAGAACGATTGTCATACA
>ERZ791716.785-NODE-785-length-17203-cov-2.442676_pt1 | contig 17203 bp, 9 predicted proteins | sample MGYA00510049_ERZ791716 | MGnify/ENA primary metagenome ERZ791716 (study PRJEB30046, sample SAMN00715135) | human gut metagenome | study: EMG produced TPA metagenomics assembly of the A metagenome-wide association study of gut microbiota in type 2... | reverse complement strand
TCCACGGAGCCTAAGAATCTGGAAGAGCAGGCAATCAGTCTGGTTGGAACAGATATCTATGAGAAGCTGGTAAAAGGCTATACGGAAAAACAGTGGGGACGCCCATGTACAGAGCTTCCTGCGTTTATCATCAAGCGTCTGCCAGTCCGTCTGACATTTGACAACAATTATTTCAATGCGCTGTATCAGGGTATTCCGATGGGCGGCTACACGAAGATGGTGGAGAACCTTCTGGCTGGTATTGAAGTAAAGGTTTCTACCGATTATTTTGCAAACAAAGCGGAGTATGATGCGATGGCAGAGAAGGTTGTCTATACAGGTGCCATTGATGCTTATTTTGATTATAAGCTTGGCGCGCTTGAATATCGTTCCGTGCGGTTTGAGACAGAACTTTTAGACAGGCCAAACTTCCAGGGAAATGCGGCAGTGAACTACACAGATGCTGAGACACCTTGGACACGTATCATCGAACATAAATGGTTCGAGTTTGGCAAGGATGATGCAGGCAATGATCTGCCAAAGACCGTTGTTTCACGCGAATACTCTTCTGAGTGGAAGGTGGGCGATGAGCCATATTATCCGGTAAATGATGAGAAAAATGGCGCGCTGTATCAGCAGTACAAGGAGCTTGGCGAGCAGGAGGAGCATGTGATCTTCGGCGGACGTCTTGGCGAGTACAAGTATTATGATATGGATGCAGTAATCGCATCTGCACTTGCAATGAGTGAGAAAGAGCTGGGCAAATAACAGCAATACGATAACAATCAAAAAGAGCAGTTGGAAACAGATATGTGTTCCAGCTGCTCTTTTGGTTTCTGTGAATTTGTTTTGCGAAAACTCAAAAGTGTTATCGTAACAGTTCCAGAATTGTATTTACCATCAGGTCGTTCTGCATCGGATTCATGATTGAGAATCGTACAAAATGCGAATCCAGGCCGTGAAAATTCTCGCAGTTCCGAAGGACAATGCCCTTCAGATTGCAATGTGCCAGCAGGGATTTTGCAGTGACATCCTCTTTTAGAATCTGCATCAGCGCGAAGTTTGCACTCGGTTTGAACAACCGCAGATTCTTGTTTGTATTCATTGCTGCGTAGATCAGGTTGCGCTCGGTAAAGATGCGGGAGTGCGATTCGTGGATGTAGGCGGTATCCTCCAGCATAGCAGTACAGGCAGCTGCGGTCAGACAGGAAATGCTGTTTGGTGTGGCGGTCATATTGATGATCGTCATGTTTGTTTCGTTGTTCATGATCGCATAAGCAAGTCGCAGTCCTGGTACAGAGAAGAATTTGGATACGCTGCGCAAAATAATCAGGTTATCATAGGTATTTACCAGAGAGATCGCAGTGTTACGCTCATAGTTCTCTGTAAATTCAATGTACATTTCGTCGAGTAAAAGTGCGATGCCAAGCTCCTTGCATGCGGCTGCAAGTTTCTCGATATCTGCTTTTGATATAAGCTGGGAGGTTGGATTGTTTGGATTTCCGAGGATTACAATATCGTATGTATCCGATAAGTGTGCAATAAAATCATCCATATCCAGATGGTAATCCTGATTGATGTCCAGCTCATAGAAGTCTGTTTCGCAACCATACACGGATAATACATGTTCATAATCCGTGGCTGATGGGATCGGCAGTAAAGCCTTCTTTGGTGCAAGAAGTGCAACAAAGAGACGCAGCAGATCAGAGCTGCCGCTGCCAAGCACCAAATGCTCTGGCGCACAGCAGGCATAAGAAGCGATGGCGTTCCGTAAAGGGTCGTAGTATGTGTCAGGATAGCGACCGACCGCGCTGATATTTTCCATGATCGCGCGTGTCACGCTGTCCGGGACACCGAGTGGATTGCAATTTATGTCATATCGCACAGTCTCATACTGTTCGATGCGAAGTGGTCCGTTGCTCATAGTTTCCTCCTAATAATTAGAAAACAAACCATTTATATCCCTGTCTTGAAAAAAGAAAGGGGGTTTGTTATAATGTGATATGTGTTAAAAGGGGATAGTGGGTGAACTATACCCTCATATCGATAATTATACCTATTAAATAGACGAATGACAAGTAGGTTTTCATTACGAAGCCGAGAAATAAAGGAGATACCATGAAGGCGATAGTAGAACATTACGCAAAGGGCGAATTTCAGGTAGACCGGCCTGAGGTAGCGATATCAGAAAAGTTTTTAAAACTGAATATAGAATCGGGAACTTTGTACGAAGGTGTCTTCACGGTGAACAGCACGAATGACCACGTCATCAAAGCGATGGTGTATGATAGCCGCTATATGCTGCGGTTCAACCAGCATACATTTATTGCGAAGAATTTTGATGTCGGATTCACATTCGATGCAACCTGTTTGGAAGCAGGTAAAAATTACAAAGGACATATCAGTGTCATTACGGACGGCGGAGAATTTAAGATTCTGTATGATATTGACATCACGACACCATATGTAAAATACGGAGATCAGAAGATCGATGATCTTTTCAAATTTGCGACACTCGCTGAGAGCAACTGGGCAGAGGCGGCGCGTGTATTTGTGCGCGATGATTTTAAGCGTACATTTATCAACCGCGATCCGGTGATCAAGCAGATCTACAACAGTCTGATGGAAAGCCAGTCGGTCAATCAGGCTTTGGAGGAATTCCTCGTCTATGTACACAAGAAACGTGCGCTGACATTGTCAGTATCCAAGGCGAAGATCAATCTGGAGTTCCCGGAGGAGCTTTCCAAGATTTCGATTAACATCAGCAAAAACACATGGGGCTACAGCAGTTCAACGGTACGCTCCACCGAGGATTTCATTATTCCAGCGAGAAAGGTGATTACAAGTGCCGATTTTTATGGCAATCTGTATGCTTTGGATGTACTGATTTCACCGGAGAATATTCCGGACGGCGTGACATCCGGCAGAATCATTATCGAGAATGTCTACCAGACAATCGAGATTGAGATTAACCTGTCCAAGCCGACAGAAAAAGAGATAAAAGTGTCCAAACCGGGCAGCAAAACACATCTGATTAAGTCGAATCAGGTGCGCTTGATTACGACATATATGGATTACCGCATGGGCAGAATCCAGCTTCGGGAATACATTAGCACGACCTTATTTGCATTTAACAATCTGGCACGCTATGTACCAGAGGAAGATCTGTACCGTCTGGGAACAATGCATATGAACATTATGCAGGGAGAGACAGAGAAGGTAGAACAAGAATTCCTGCGTATCGAGGCGGATGTCGATAACTCTGGAATGAACAACAAGCAGAGTTGTTATTATGCATATCTGAAGGCGATGGTTGGCAAGGACCGCCGTGCGACCGAACAGGCAAAGGAACTGATTCGCAGAAGCTACCACACAGAGGATGACAAGATCTTCTATTTCTGGTTGCTGCTGTTTGTGGATGATACCTATAATAACGATCAGACCGCTTTGTACCGGGAAGTTAAAAACCTGTATGAGCAGGGATACAACAGCCCGCTTATGTACATGGAGCTTTGCGAAGTCTTAAACAACAACCCGTTGCTGCTGAAGCATATTACAGATCTTGAGGTTACAACGATCCGATGGGGATTGCGCCACCAGTATCTGTCGGACGAAGTGATCGAGGCGTTTATCCAGCTTGCGGCATCATTCCGTCAGTTTGATGCGAAGATTTTCGAGATCATGGATAGCATTTACTCCAAGAAAAAGAGTGACGAGGTGCTGTCAAGTATCTGCTCGATGCTGATCAGCGCAGGAAAACTGGATAACAAGTACCATCGGTTCTACCGGGATGCAGTGGAACGCAACCTGAAATTTATCGGGCTGAATGAGTGCTTTGTCAAGAGTATGAATTTCTCCAGATATGATCTGATACCGCAGTCGGTATTGATGTATCTGAATTATAAGAATACACTTTCCGAAAAAGAGCTTGCGTACTTGTATGCGAACGTAATTTACAACAAGTCCCAGCACATGAAGGTGTACCATGAATATGCGACAACGATGCAGGATTTCATGGAGAATATGATTATCAGCGGCAAGGTCAGCGATGATCTGACTGTGCTTTATGATGAGTTCTTGGAGCCAGAGACGGTCAGTCCGCTTTATGCGAGCAAGCTGATCAACATTATCTTCCGTCGGAAGCTTGTTTGCTTTAACAAGGGCGTGCGTGCCGTGATCGTGACGCATCAGGAGTTAGAGGAAGTACAGCGCGTACCGATCGTAAACGGCGAAGCATATGTGGAGATTCTGTCGAACACGGCTTCCATTATCTTCGAGGATAGCGCGGGAAACCGGTATGCGGGATCTATTCCGTATCGACTGGAACGTATTGTAGATGAAAATGCATATATGGATATCTGCTGTAAATACAGTCCGCGGGATTACCGGGTGCTGCTGCATAACTATGAGCAGCTTGGTGATTTCACATTCAAGAAGGCAATCGAGGTCAATGCCGCACGAGATATTGTTAACTGTGATGAGATCTCCTATGATTACAAGCAGCAGGCATATCTGAATATTATTGAATATTACCATGAGAACCTGGATAACGAGGTGCTTACAAAGTATCTCGAAAAATTGGATATCGAATACTTAAATCACGCAAATGCACGTGTGATGATCGCTTACATGGTCGATATGAACATGTTCGACAAGGCATTTCAGGCGGTGAAGCTGTATGGCTTCGATGAGATCGACAGTGAAGAGTTGTATCGTCTGGCGGATTATGGTGTGGAGGACAGCAATGGCTTCTTAAATGAGGATCTGCTTTCCATCTGTATCCATCTGTACAAATCCGGTAAGGTCAATGAGCGGATTTTGGTATATATCATCAACCATTATAAGGGTGACTTGGAAGAATTGGCAGGTATTTTTAAGACGGTGCGTAACCGTGTCAGAGATATTTCCCTGCTGGCAGAAAATACATTGGCACAGATGATGTTCGCGATGGGAAATGTCGAGTACATCTACGATATCTTTACCGCGTATTATGCAGGCAGAAACCGTGGACTGGTCGTAAAGGCGTTCCTGCGGTTTGCATGCTATAACTATCTAATCAAAGATGCACAGATTCCAAGTGGTGTCTTTGACTGTCTGTATCAGGAGATTCAGAAGGGCAATATCGAGGATGAGATTTCCCGTATGTCCATGCTGCATCACTTCTCGAAGCTGGATCGTTATACGGGCGAGCAGAAGACGTGGATCAAGGATGCGGTTGGCAAGTTTATGGATGCAGGCAAGCTGCTTCCGTTCTACAAGAGCTTCCAGTCCTTTATCAAGCTGCCACAGGATGTCATGCTCAAGACCTATCTGATCTACAAGAGCGAGCCGGGCAAACAGGTAACAGTGAAGTACGCATTTGATACTGGTTCCAGACAGAATCTGATCTACAAGACAGAGCTTCTGGATGAGATGATTCCGGGCATGTATGTGAAGGAATATGTCGTGTTCCACGGCGAGCGCCTTGTCTATGAAATCTCGGATGATAAGCAGGGTACTTCTTATGTGGTAGAGAGTGAATCGCTGAAGTCCAAAGCGTTTAACCGCAAAGACCGGAACCGCTTTGAGATTATCAACAGCATGCTTGTCAATCAGGAAATGCGGGAAGATAATGAGCTGTTAGAGACATTGGATGTTTACCTGAATACGGTACATCTGTTTGAAGAGAATTTGAGTATATTGTAATATCGCGGGGAAACCTGTGGATTGCAATGCATAGAAATAGATATAAGTACGAAAGGAAAAAGACATGTCAGAGGCGTATTATATAGGCATGGATCTGTGTTCGGATTCCACGCAGATTAGTTTTTATAACGACATCTCGCGCGAGCCGGAGACAGTCAACCAATTAAATAACAAAGAAACATATATGATGCCAAACATCCTTTTCTTCGGCTTAGAGACCGGAGAGTGGTATGTTGGCTCCGAAGCTTCCGAGGCACGTTTCAAGGAGCAGGGTATCGTGTTGGATGAGCTGTTTCAGAATGCGCGCAGTGAGGAGACTGTTGAGGTGCATAATACGCGTTACAGTTATCGCAAGCTGTTTTTAATGATGCTTAAAATGCATGTCGATTCTTTCCTGTATCGTTATGAGGGCGCGACGGTAAAGAAGCTTGTCATTACGATTCCAGAATATAACAAGGATCTGTTCCGTGTACTTTCAACGTTTTACAAGGAGCTTGGTGTCGAGAAGGAGCAGGTGGAGATCACGAGCCATCTTGACAGTGGTCTGTATTACATTTTTAATCAGGATGAAAGCCTGCGCACAAACAGTGTGGGATTGTTTGATTACAATACGGATGGCCTGCATTATTACAGAATTGATATCTCGCATGGACACGAACTGAACACGATCAGTGTCACACATGAGGACTATTCTGAGAATTTCAATCTGGCAGCCTTCGGCGGTGACAATATCCTGATGGATATTACATTTGCAAAGATTGTGGCAAATGAGACAAAGAAAACATACATTTCGGCCATTTATCTGACCGGACTCGGATTCTCCGAGAAATGGCTGAACAAATCACGCGAGCTTCTGACGCAGGGCAGACGTGTATTTGCCGGACAGAATATCTATACCAAGGGTGCCTGCTACAAGGCAGTCGGCGGTGAATATGGCGAATTTTATAAGAAGTATTTTGTAGAGACAAAGGAGAATGTGATCTTTGATGTCGGAATCTCTTCGGAGGACGAGGAGGATCGGTTTATTCCGATCGCCTTGGGCGGCAGACAGTGGTACAACATCCACGGAAAGATCAGTATTATATTGGATGATACAGAGTCCCTGACTTTGGTATACCGGAACCGGAAGACCGGAGAAGAAGAGCGGGAAGTCGTGAAGCTGCACGGAATCCCGAAACGTCCGAACAAGACGTCTAAGTTCTCCGTGGAGGTGGAATTTGAGAATCCACATCATGGCGCATTTATCATTAAGGATGTTGGATTTGGAAAATTATTCCCGACCACGAACAAGATTTATCGTAAGGAGTTTGATGTTTAATGTCAAAAATTATCTTATGTACAAGAAAAGAAGCATCGCATCCGTTCATCTTTCTGAATACGAAGGTGGAGATCAACACCTACGAGGAGCTGTGCTTTTATATCTACAATAATACCGTGCTGATCTCGAAGTCTTCTCTGTCTGAGAAGCTGTTTGACTGGATTCGGGATGAGCTGGATATGCCGGAGCTTGCAGCGAAGCTGGTAGCACTTTCGAACAAGGCGACATTTGCACAGGATCTGCTGGTTGAAATTTTAAATGCCGGGGATTACTATACACCGGACGAGATTGCAACTTATGTGGAAGCATGGCAGAAATATCGTCGGCTGACATCAAGTCAGCGTAAGAAATTAAAGGCAGACAGCTATCTTGGCTACCGCAGATACATCAAGGCGGCATCGATTTACGATGAGATTCTGGACAACCAGCAGGATATCACAGACAAGGTATTTCTTGGAAATGTCTATCACAACCGAGGTGTGGCAGCAGCCAACAACATGGATGTGGAAGATGCAAAAAGCTATTTCATGAAAGCGTATGAATTAAATGGCAACGAGGAGAGTCTGCGCAGTTACCTGATCGTATTTTCGGCAGGGAACGATGCGACGACACTGAAGCAGGAAATGCGGAAGTTTGACCTCGATGAAGATAATTTTGAGAATTTGATGATTGAGATCGGAGATTCGAATGAGGATGTCCGGGAGATGACAATCTTCTCTATGTTACAACGTGCGGTATACAACCGTATGAATAAGGACATGATCGATTACGACAAGCGAATGGATATTATACTTGGACAATTGAAGGATGAATTCAGAGAGCAGGCGATTTGATGGGAATGTTTCAGAAGATCAAGGCATACTTGAATGAAGATGATGCCGAATATGACGCCTTGATTGAAGAACAGGAACGCATGCGGGAAGAACGCAGAAAGCGCAGGAATCAGTCGAGGGCAGAACGAAATAAGGAAAAGGCGAAGCGGGCCGCGGAAAAAGCGGTGCTGAAAGAACGTGTTGATCCGGAGATCCGGCGGGAAGTCAAAGAGACGGTATCGTCGAATCGAGAGCGAAAGACCGTTGGCGATTTCTGTGAACAGTTAGTCGATACGAAATATCACATGGAGGATATGAAGCAGGAGTACAAACTCGTGACGGATTATCTCGTTGATATTCAGCGAATCGAGGAACTGCCAGTGAATCTTGCAGAAGATATCATAGATACGGCGAAGGAGATTGAACGTCTTGACGGCAACCGTAGTAAATATCAGCAGTCAGAGAATCTGCTTACAACAGAGCAGTATCGTACGATGCAGCGGCTGGGGGATGACATTCCGGATACGATCAAAAACTTAAATGATATGGAGATGCGGGATTCTATGCTGAAAAACGACATGGGATATCTCGAGGGAGAAAAAGAAGATCTGAAATATGCACGTGTGGAGGATACCGACAATGCATACCGGATTCGAAGCGTTTTGATCGTGGTGCTGGTGTTATTCCTTTTGATTAGCATTACCTTGTTTGCGGTGGCGCTGCTTGCGAAGAAGGATGTGACATTGCCAGCGGCAATCGAAGGAACGATTGCGGTGATCTGCTTTGCCGTGTGTTATATCCAGTATGCAAATATCAACCGGCGCGTACAGGAAAACGACGCAAAGCTTCAAAGGGCAATCTCGTTACTGAATAAAGTCAAAGCAAAATATGTCAATAATACAAATACATTAGATTATATCTATGAAAAATACGACGTCAATTCCGGGAAGGAACTGATGTACCGCTGGGATCTGTACAACCAGATGCAGCGCGATGCAAAGAAATATTCACAGGCAAGCGAGAGCTATTATCTTGCGTGTGACAGGCTGGTAAAACAGCTTTCTGATGTTGGCGTGACCGATCCAATGGTCTGGAAGAATCAGACAAATGCACTGATCGACCGGCGGGAGATGGTTGAGATTAAGCATGGCTTGAATGTACGGCGGCAGAAGATCCGCGAGAAGATGGCAAGCTGTGAGAAGATCCGGCAGAATGCCACGGCGGCGTTAAAAGCAAGTATTGCAGCGAATCCGGGCATTGAAAGCTATATCCGGGAGTTGCTTGCGACCTACAATCTGGAATTGTAATTCCGGATTGCAGATACAAAACAAGAGAAGTTTGATTGTGTATTTTTATACACGACATCATTCATATATGGAGGAAGAAAGACATGGCTAAGGAATTAGAGAAGAACTACAACCCGGCGGAGATTGAACCGCGTCTGTATGAAAAATGGGTTGCAAACAAATATTTTCACGCGGAGGTAGACCGGAGCAAAAAACCGTTCACCATCGTGATGCCGCCACCAAACATTACCGGACAGTTGCATATGGGACATGCACTCGATAATACGATGCAGGATATCCTGATCCGTTTCAAGCGTATGCAGGGTTACAATGCACTGTGGCAGCCGGGAACCGACCATGCGGCCATCGCGACAGAGGTGAAGGTTATCGAGGCTTTGAAGAAGGAAGGCATCGACAAGGAAGACCTTGGACGTGAGAAGTTCTTAGAGCGTGTCTGGGACTGGCGTAGAGAGTACGGCGGCAAGATCGTCAACCAGTTGAAGAAGATGGGTTCATCCGCAGACTGGGATCGTGAGCGTTTCACGATGGATGAAGGAAATAACAAGGCAGTTACAGAGGTATTCTGTAAGCTGTATGAAAAAGGATATATGTACCGAGGTTCCCGTATCGTAAACTGGTGTCCGGTTTGTCAGACATCCATTTCCGATGCAGAGGTTGTACATGAGGAGCAGGATGGCTTCTTCTGGCACATCAATTATCCGGTTGTTGGCGAGGAAGGAAGATTCGTAGAGATCGCAACCACACGTCCGGAGACATTGCTCGGTGATACAGCCGTTGCAGTAAATCCAGAGGACGAGCGATACAAGGATATCGTTGGCAAGATGCTGAAGCTGCCACTCACGGACCGTGAGATTCCGGTGATTGCCGATGAGTATGTAGATAAAGATTTTGGAACCGGCTGTGTAAAGATCACACCGGCACACGATCCGAACGATTTCGAGGTTGGAAAGCGTCATAATCTCGAAGAGATCAATATTATGAATGATGATGCTACGATCAACAAGCTTGGCGGCAAGTATGCAGGCATGGATCGTTATGAGGCAAGAAAGGCAATGGTTGCTGATCTTGATGCACTCGGACTTCTCGTGAAGGTTGTACCACACAAGCATATGGTTGGTACGCATGACCGTTGTAAGACAACGGTAGAGCCACTTGTAAAGCCACAGTGGTTCGTCAAGATGAGCGAGATGGCAAAGCCGGCGAAGGAAGCAGTTGTAAGCGGCAAGCTGAAGCTGATTCCGGAGCGTATGGACAAGACCTATTACAACTGGCTGGATAATATCCGTGACTGGTGTGTATCCAGACAGCTCTGGTGGGGACATCGTATCCCGGCATATTACTGTCAGGACTGTGGGGAGACGATCGTATCGAAGGAGACCGTGTGCACTTGTCCAAAATGTGGAAGCAACAATGTAAAGCAGGACGAGGATACACTGGATACATGGTTCTCTTCCGCACTGTGGCCGTTCTCCACACTTGGCTGGCCGGACAAGACAGAAGACCTGGATTATTTCTATCCGACAGATGTACTTGTAACTGGTTATGATATCATTTTCTTCTGGGTGATCCGTATGGTATTTTCAGGCTATGCACATACAGGAAAAGCACCGTTCAATACAGTATTGATCCACGGTCTTGTAAGAGATTCACAGGGACGTAAGATGAGTAAATCTCTTGGAAATGGAATCGATCCGTTGGAAATCATCGATCAGTATGGAGCAGATGCACTGAGACTGACACTGATTACCGGAAATGCACCGGGAAATGATATGCGTTTCTACAACGAGCGTGTAGAAGCAAGCAGAAACTTTGCAAATAAAGTATGGAATGCATCCCGTTTTATCCTGATGAACATGAAGGAAAATGTGGTTGAGAAACCGGAAGATGCACTGCTGACACCGGCTGACAGATGGATTTTATCCGCAGTCAATACACTTGCAAAAGATGTAACAGAAAATATGGATAAGTTTGAGCTTGGAATCGCGGTCCAGAAGGTCTATGACTTTATCTGGGATGAGTTCTGTGACTGGTATGTAGAGCTTGCAAAATACCGGATCTGGCACGCAGAAGAGGATCAGGCTGCAGCAAACTGTGTTCTGTGGGTACTGAAGACGGTTCTCGGACAGGCATTGAAGCTGTTACATCCGTTTATGCCGTTTATTACAGAAGAGATTTACCTGGCACTTGTACCGGAAGAAGAGTCTCTGATGATGTCCAGTTGGCCGGTATATAAAGAGGAGTGGAACTTCCCGGCAGACGAGAATGTGATGGAGCATATCAAAGCGATCACAAAGGGCATCCGTAACGTGCGTGCAGAGATGGATGTTCCGAACAGCAGAAAGACAAAAGTTTATGTAGTCTGCCAGGATGAGGCACTCTGCAATGGAATTGAGGGAATGACAGAGTCAGTCAAGCCACTGATGAATGCAAATGAGATCATCATCGAACAGACGAAAGAGGGAGTTGCGGACAATGCAGTATCGGTTGTCGTACCAGATGCAGTTGTATATCTCCCACTGGAAGATCTGGTTGATTTTGAGCAGGAGCTTGAGAGACTGAAAAAAGAGGAAGACAGACTGAATAAGGAGATTAAGAGAGCAGAGGGGATGCTTGCGAACGAAAGATTTGTAAGTAAGGCACCAGCAGACAAGGTTCAGGCTGAGCGGGATAAGCTGGAAAAATATACAGAAATGCTTGCTCAGGTGAAAGAAAGAATGGAAGGTCTTGGAAAATAAGATCCGATGTGAGGTCATGTATGAAAAAAATTCATATCAGAAAGCCCGATATAAAGGGGCTTTCTGTTAAAGTCAGAAATCTGAAGTTTAAAGATATTAAGGAACACTATAAGGCGAGAAAAGAGCGGCGTCAGAAAATCCTGGAAGAACGCCGGAACAGCAAATTTGCAAAGAAAATGCAGCCTGTATATAAATGGATGAACCGGCTTTCATTGCCGCTGCAGTATCTGCTGGCGTGCGTGATCAATTTCTTTATTGAGGTGATTTCCAGACACTCACTTTTTCAGGCATGGAATTATATGACAGGGACTCCGCTGGTGTTCCTGTTTAATGCATTTTTGATCTTTGCGACATTTATGATCGTATACTTATTTAAAAGGCGTGTATTTGTCAGGATTTTACTTAGCGTATTCTGGTTGTTCCTCGGTACGTGCAACGGCTATCTGCTTTTAAAAAGGGTAACGCCGTTTAATGCACAGGATCTGAAAGTATTGTCAGATGCCCTGGAACTGACCAGCAACTATTTTAATGCATTCGAGATCGTAATGCTTTCGGTAGGAATTGTAGCGGTGATCCTCTGGATCATTTCCATGTGGAGACGTGGCGGACAGTATACCGGAAAGATGCACCGCCTGCTTGCGGTTGCAGGGATTGCAGCCGGAATTATGGGCTATATGGGACTTACCAATGTAGCGATCGAGAATCGGGTGATCTCCAATTATTTTGGTAATATTGCATTTGCTTATGAAGATTATGGATTCCCTTACTGTTTTGCGGCAAGTCTGTTCAATACAGGGATCAATCAGCCGTCAAGTTACAGTGAGGAGACCATGAAGGAGATCAGTAATGACGGAGCATTGTCAACGAGTGAGACTTCACTTCCGTCAGAAGAGCGTCCGAATATTATTTTTGTCCAGTTAGAATCTTATTTTGATCCGACAGAAGTAGAATGGCTTCGCTTTTCGGAAGACCCGATCCCCAATTTAAGAAAGCTGTATAAAGAGTATTCCAGTGGATATTTTAAAGTACCGTCAGTAGGGGCAGGTACGGCAAATACAGAATTTGAAGTCCTGACAGGGATGAGTATGAGATTCTTCGGACCTGGAGAATATCCGTATAAAACCTATGTGAAAACCCATGTACTCGAAAGTGCGGCGACAGCACTGACATCTCTTGGATATGGTGCAGAGGCACTGCACAATAACGGTGGCAATTTCTACAGCCGTGCAAAGGTATTCAATGATATGGGCTTTGACCATTATACGAGTAAGGAATTTATGAATATTCTGAAGACTACTCCGAAAGGATGGGCGACCGATGATATTTTAGTTCCGAATATTATGGAGTCTATGGATACGACAGCGGGACAGGATTTCGTATTTACGGTCAGCGTGCAGGGACATGGAGATTATCCGACTGAGCCGACACTGGAGAATCCGGAGATCAAAGTGACCGGAGTTGAGGATGAAGGCAAGAGAAATGCATGGGAATATTATGTGAATGAAGTCCATGAGATGGATAAATTTGTCGCCCAGTTGATCGAGGCTGTGGAGGCAAGGAATGAACCGTCAGTTGTCGTATTTTACGGAGATCATCTGCCGACGCTTGGACTGGAGGCAAAGGATTTAAAGAGCAAGTATCTTTATAATACGAACTATGTCATCTGGGATAATATCGGATTGCAGAAAAAAGATGGAAATATAGCGGCATATCAGATCATGGCAGAAGTTTTTGACCGGTTGGATATTCATTCCGGTACGATCTTCAATTACCATCAGCAGAGAAATAAGACAAAGCATTATCTGTCAGATCTGGAACTGCTTCAGTATGATATCATGTATGGAAAGCAGTATGCTTATGAAAAAAATGGTGCACCGATCACAGAAGGTCATATGGTCATGGGAGTTAAGGATGCCGAGATCAAGGATGTGGTAACGCAGCTCAACGGCGATTACAGTATCTACGGGGCAAACTTTACGAAGCAGAGTAAAGTGTATATCAATGATGAAAAGCAGGATACCAAGTTCATGAATAATACGCGGCTGGATCTGAAAGATTCGGAATTGAAAGACGGAGATACGATCATGGTGGCACAGGTGGGATCAAGTAATACCATCTTCAGAACCTCAAAAACGTATGAATACAAGGATGGAAAACTGTCAGAAGTAGTGGAGACTGATGATTCAGTAGAAAATGGACGACAGGCGTTTACAGATCAGGAAGAGAAAAAGGACTGACAGGATCAAGGTCAGCAGATCAGAGAAGAAAAGGGCTGTCAGGATCAAGGTCGTCAGATCAGGAAGAAAGTAAGAAATGACATATCAGGAAATAGAAAGATATATATCGGAGATTCCGAAGTTTACAAAAAAGCACAGCCTTTCCCATACGAAGAGGTTTCTTGAAATTCTTCAGATCCCGCAGGGGAAAATGAAGATTCTCCATGTGGCGGGAACGAATGGAAAAGGCTCTGTATGTGCGTACCTGGATGCAATGCTGCGTTCCGAGGGGAAAAGGACAGGACTGTTCATTTCCCCTCATCTGGTAAAGATGAATGAGCGGATCATGATCGATGGTGTTCCGGTGAGTGACGAAGTTTTCAGCGAAGTTTTTACACAAACACTTGGGGCGGTAAAGCAGATGGAGGCGGAGGGACTGGAGCATCCGACCTTTTTTGAATTTCTGTTCGGAATGGGAATGCTGGCATTTTCCCAGGCAGAAGCAGAGTATGTGATCCTGGAGACAGGACTTGGAGGAAGGCTGGATGCAACCAGTGCCACAGAAGATCCGGAAGTGTGTGTGATTACTTCCATTGGACTGGATCACATGGAATATCTGGGGGATACCGTGGAGCAGATTGCCGGTGAGAAAGCCGGGATCATCCGTCCCGGTGTTCCGGTCTTTTATGCACAGAGTGCAGAAGAAAGTGACAGAGTCATTGAAAAGACGGCAGCACAGCAGGGAAGTTCCTGTAAAAAAATCGGGAAAGATGCGTACGAAATTCTTGGAATCGAAGACAAACATATTGCTTTTTCCTGCACGAATGCTTATTATGGAACTACCACGTGGAAACTGAATAATATAGGAAGTTATCAGCCGGGAAATGCCCTGCTTGCCATGGAAGTGATGCAGTACCTGTTCCGGGAAAAAGGGCATGTGGACCGTTGGAGAAAGGCACTGGCACAGGTGAAGTGGCAGGGGCGGATGGAGGAGATCCTCCCGTCGGTTTATGTAGATGGAGCCCATAATGTGAGTGCCATTGATGCATTTGTGAAGAGTGTGCCGGAGACAGCAGAAGGAAATATTTTCTTATTTTCTGCTGTGAAGGATAAAGAGTATGAAGAGATGATCGCACATTTGTGTGACAGTGTTCCGGCAGAATTTTACGTGGTTACGCTGATTGATGGGGAGCGTGCAACAGATGCAGAGCTACTTGGAAAGTTATTTGAAAAGTATACAGACCGTCCGGTCGTCGTCATTGAATCGGTGCAGAAGGCTTTGGAATATGTCCTGGAGCATCAGGAAAAAAGGACTGTGTATTGCCTGGGATCACTTTATCTGACCGGGATGGTCAAGGAGACGATAGAGCGGATGCGAAAAGAAAAAGCAGACGAAAGCCGGAGGAGAAAAAACTGAAGGGCAGCAGGAAAAGCAGAAGCTGGAAGCAGCAACAGACAGAAAGAGCAGCAGACAGAAAGAGCAGCAGACATGTGGGAGGTTACAGGCAGATGCTGAACTATGAAGAGGAGATCAGAAAGTTTAAACCGAGTCTCGAAGTAGAAGATATTGAGGATGCGGTTTATGAGGAAGATCTGACAGATATGCAGGATCTTCTGAAAGAAGTCATGGAAAAGAAGAAAAAGAAGAAATAGAAAATGGTGGGTATAAATGGATTATGCTAAGAAGATCATGTACCAGTCCAACTACTGGTATAATGATGGTCTGAAGAAAGCTCAGGAGAGAGATATGAACGGAGCGATCATCGCCCTGCGTCAGAGCCTGCAGTACAACAGGGAGAATATTGCAGCGAGAAATCTTCTGGGACTGGTATATTATGGAATAGGGGAAGTGGCAGAGGCACTGGTAGAGTGGATCATCAGTAAGAACCTGAAGCCGCGTGACAATATAGCTGATTCCTACATACGGAATGTTCAGGACTCTGCGAATGAACTGGAGAGTATTAATCAGGCGATCAAAAAGTATAATCAATGTCTCGGGTATTGTAAGCAGAACGGAGAAGATCTGGCGACGATCCAGTTAAAGCAGGTGATCGCAGCACATCCGACTTTCCTGAAGGCTTATCAACTGCTGGCATTGATCTATATTCAGACGAATCAGAATACAAAGGCAAGGCAGCTTCTTCTGACAGCGAGAAAGCTGGATGTTTCAAATACAACGACGTTGAATTATCTGCGGGAGATCACGAGACAGCGTGGAAGACATGGAAAAGATGTGGATCGCAAAAAGAAAAAGAAGGATGAAGCAGTGGAATACAGCCTTGGCAATGAGACGATCATTCAGCCGAAGCGTTCTCCGGTAAGGGAGCTGGCGGGAAGACTGGCAGTTCTGAATATCTTTATCGGAGCAGTGATCGGAGCAGCAATCATCTGGTTTCTGGTTGCACCGGCAGTGAACCAGTCCAGATCAGAGAAGCTCAATGATCAGATGCGGGCGTACAGTGAGCAGATCGGTACATTGGATGCACAGATCAGTGCTCAGTCGAAGACACTGGAGCAGTATCGTGCCGCAGGTGAAGAGGCACAGACTGCAGTGGACAAGGCGAATGCCACAACTGCAAGTTATGAAAAGCTTTTAAGTGTGTACGATCAGTACCGGGCAGAGTCGGTGAACAGTTCGGAACTGGCAGATGCTCTGCTGGAAATCAATAAAGATTCCATGAGTGATAATGGAAAGAATCTTTACGACAGTATTTCCGGGGATATTTTCCCGGCTGCATGCAAGAGAAAGACTGCCAATGCTGAAAATTCGCTGGATTCAGGAGCGTATGATGATGCAATCGCAGAGCTGACCAAAGTTCTCACAATGGATTCCAGTTACAATGACGGCAAGGCGATCTACCTGATCGCACAGGCATATCAAGGTAAGCAGGATACGGAGAATGCAAAGAAATACTACCAGATGTATCTGGACAGCTATTCAGAGTACCGTTATGCCGATGATGCTCAGGAGCAACTGAATGCACTGGGAGGTGGAACGGCAGCAGACGGAAATACCGGAGAGAATGGCACTACAGGTGAATAAAATAAAGATACTTAAGAGGATATGCGGAGAAGCATATCCTTTTTTTCTTTGTTATAAATTAGAAGATGCCAGGGTCAAAAGGTCTAAGCCCACATGAGCTTGCTCATA
>ERZ791716.784-NODE-784-length-17230-cov-6.308879_pt1 | contig 17230 bp, 15 predicted proteins | sample MGYA00510049_ERZ791716 | MGnify/ENA primary metagenome ERZ791716 (study PRJEB30046, sample SAMN00715135) | human gut metagenome | study: EMG produced TPA metagenomics assembly of the A metagenome-wide association study of gut microbiota in type 2... | reverse complement strand
CAATATGACGGAAAATCTGCACGCAGATTGCGTGCAAAGCCGTCAGGCGGGCTTTATGCAGTGTTTCCTTAAGTTTTTTGCGTTTCCCCGAAAGGAGCTTTGCTATGCCCGAAACACATATTGAACTCAAAGATTTGACCTTTCCACAAGGTGTTTATGAATCTTTAGGACGCACTTTTTATCCCTATATCCTTGAATTTTATGAGGATGAGGAAAATAAAAAGGCGTTTGAGGAATGGTTAAAGGAAAAGAATTAAAGCGAATAACAGAGAACGGCTACTGCGTTTTTGCAGTAGCCGTTTTTGCTTTATTTAGTCTTCGCAAACTTTATAAATATCAATATCAAACCAACAGATAATTTAACATTGTCATTACAACAAATTATTTAAAAACCTGATGAAGCCACCAACATATTTGAAAATATGTCCATCGTAAATAATAACATAATCAATTACCACATATATCCACAATTTTCACATTTATATGTTTTACCAACTTTGTTAGAGGCAAGTCCAAACATACTAACTGAAGCTGCTTTGCTTATTGCTTTAATTTCATGGCCTGCATGTTTGCCACAACTTGGACATTTATACCCACCATTCATTTTTTGATGCTTTTTTTGTTTTTCTGCTTCAGACACCGCTTTCCAGGTTTCGGATGAAACGCTGTTTAAAATTTTATATGAAATAAAAAAACATATTCCTGCACCAATAAAGCCAAGTAAAATAGCATCATTCATTATTCCAGCAAACATAGAAACCAATGCTAATCCAGTAAAAAGCAAACTACCTAATGATTTAAAGAAATCCATAACATCACCCTTGATTATTATAACAATTTTTGCTACTATTGTCAAGAGTATTCAGGGTGAAAATCACGATAACAGCATTTTCTTTCGTGAAAAAAACAACGCAAAATAGGCGATTGATTAAATTTAACTTTTGTGTAATAATTTTAAATCGAATAAGAAATGTACAATTCATATTATTCCTTATAAAAAACAAGAACAAAGCATTTCGCCTTGTTCCTGTTTCGTTTTACAGAAAAGTTATAGAAAAAATAAAAACCCGAACACTCCGTCAATTTGAACTGTGTTCGGATTATTACTGTTTGGTGACCCGTACGGGAATTGAATTAAATTTTTCGAGTTTTCTAACTTGCCGTGATATGGATTTTATCCCGTATCTACGGCATTTTTTAGTTTTAACGTGTTTTATAATCCTGTCCTTTATCGTAACTTTTCGGAACGTGTAAAGGACAGACAAAGGACAACGTTATGTGCATACTCCTGTTATTATCATTTTAAATCACGGAATACATTTTTGAACACCGTGAAATTTACTGTAATATGCGATAACGGAGGTAATAACCATGAGCAGATATAAGAGTGAACAGACCGCATACAGCTCCCTGAAAAAGAAATACGTTCCGCTGTGGAGACTGGATACCAACACCATGACCGTTACTCACTTCAATGCTGTTATGCAGACCGAGGAAAGCAAGACATACACCACCGACTTTATCAGATATCATCTTCATTTCTCTGACAGCCATTGCCCTGACAGGCTTCGCAGGCTCGTCAACGAGGGCAAGATCATTCAGTACCTCGATGATATGGAACTGAAAGTCAGCGAGGCTATCTCCCGTCAGGTAGAGATTTGGAAGCAGACAGATAGTTGTTATCTGAAAGCTGTCCTCAGCGGTGACACTGAGAAGATGTTCGGTCTGGAAAACTGCTTCGTCTATATGGCAAGAGAAGCTGTGTTTGAGTGTATGGTTTATATTTGAGAGCAGACGGCTGTGCCTTCGGGTGCAGCCGTTGATTTTATCATCATTATTCATCGCAAAAAAAATCTTGGTACAACTTAAATGCATAGTTATTTTCTAAGATAAATAATCAATTATATTTTACCTCTATACTATTGGATAGCTAATAACTCTCTCCCTTCTAATTCTTCAGAATTGCCATTGCCGAAGCTATCAATAATGCTTTTTATGTACTGTTCTAAGACAAAACAAAACGGTTCATACTTTCCATTATGTTTATCTTTAATCCAATTAAGTTCTTTTTCTAATTCTGTAACATCAAAATCCTCATATGCTTCGATAGCATTTTTTCTCTGAGTTACTAAGTATGCAACATTAAGACCTAAAACTTGAATAAGCTTACTGCCATTGCCTTCAGGATCAGATCCTTTAACAGTACCGTCATCAAAATACATTAAACAATTCTCAACGTCTTTTTCCAAAGGCGATATAGGAATATCATCACTTCCTTTTTTTGCATCACAATGTATTACATGAGGAGGTACTACTTTGTTTTTTCTATCATTTTCACCGCCATCGCAAGAAGCAAGCATATTTTCAAAGCAAAGTGCTAAATCTTCATGTCTTTCTTGACATTTTATGTGTTCTATCTTTGTATGACCATCATTCTTTATTTCACATCCACAATAGCAGCAAATGAATCCTTGATCTTGTAACAATCGTTCTTTTAACGTTTTTTTACTTCGTAAAGTAGAGAAACTTACACCAGGAGTTTCACATTCTTTTACAAATTCATCTGGAGGGGATGTTTTGATTATATGTTTCATTTTAAATTCTCCTAAGATTGATTCTTATCTTTGTAAATAAAGGATGATTTTCATCTAAAACCTCCTTTAATTCCTGAACATAGTAATCAGCCTGTTCTTTATTATGCTGTGCTACGCTCTGTTTGAATTTATCATATAATTCTTCAATTTCCGGAGACATCATAGAAACATCCATTTGTTCAAACATAATTTCGTCCAATGCTCTATTGTACGTTTCACTTTCAGGATATATTATAGTTCCACTCTTCATTATATACAAATTGTCGCTCTTGATTTGTGATATAGTTCCCGGTGAATGTGTAGTAAAGATAATATGCCCATTAACATCTATATCGTTAAGCATTTTTGAAACGGAACGCTGCCAGTTCAGATGTAAATACGAGTCAAACTCGTCAAACAGATATAGGCAATCATTTTTAGCTGTAAAACTTGTTAATAAATAGATCAACGCAAGCTGCTTTTCACCTTCGCTAAGATTATCATGGGTAAATTTATCCCCATCATTTCGGATTAAGGTTACATTAAGCATATGCAAATATCCTGCATTTTTCAAAGCTTTAAGTTTGTAAAACAAAGCAGCTTCATTTTCGGAAGATTTTCCCCATTTTGTAAAATCATCAAAACTCATTATATACATTAGACCGAGATCTTGAGTGCGGCTTACATATTTTCTTAGCTCATCTAAGAATGATTTTACAAATCCTCGTGCATTCCAATATGTACTTCCATCGCCTTTCTTGCTATTTGGACTCATTAAAAATAGCGAAGCTTCAGTGGAGATATTTTTGCATCCCAAATAATCTAACAGTTTATTATAATAAGCCCCTTTGTAAATTGCTGCTACCACTAACAGTAAATTTAGGTCATCTACTGAATAATAATCAAGATACTTAAACCCAGGGAAAGAAGAATTATCAGCTTTTTTCAATGCATTATCATAACGATTATCAAAAGTTATTTTAGCCGCATTCTTTTGTCTGTCTGTTTCACCTGCATAGTAAAGCATAATCGTTTCCGGCAAAACATTAAGCATATCTTTTTTTGTCAGTTTCTTTTCTCCACTGTAAATCCAAACATCTGATTTATCAAGGAACAGCGTATATGCTGTTCCGTCATTTTCGTATTCAATATTACAACCAAAGATATCCGGATACACTGTTATACCTAACGTCTTTTCAGCAGCAACATTTTTAGCGACACTAAATGCCTCTGTTATCAATTCCAGAATATTGGACTTTCCAGCACCATTATTTCCAATAAAAGCGGAAATATTTGAATCCGAGAACTCGCAATCAAAGTCTACAAGGTTTTTGAATTTCTTAACTGTTATTCTTTTAATTCTCATATCATTCTCCAGTTAATATTTGTTTAAGCAACTCCACCGCACTTTCCTCCTTGGGATCATTCGTCCCCAGCTCACCACGGAAAGCACGGGCAAGTATAGCCTTTTTCATCGTATATATCTGATCTATTACTACTTCAGCGGCTTGTTTAGATTCATTCTCCTTTTTTAGAAGGGAACTTATAATCTCGACAATTACCTGTTGTTCATTAATAGATGCAACAGGTATTACAAACGCACCTATTTTTTTAGCATTTATATTAGATTGATTTACTCCATCAGTTTTTACATTATTACAATACTCTTTGGCAGCTGGAGTATTCAAAGCATAGTTTAAATAATCCCCAATGATTTCATCATGTTTATAATCGAGCTTGATTAAATATCCTGCATAGATTGCTGGAAACTCCCCTCTATAAATTGAGGTTTTACCTACAAGAACAGCACTATTTGTTCTATTAAATAATACATCTCCCGGATACAATCTGTATTTTTCTATATCTTCCTTGTCATCTGTATAAGCCAAATCGCTCCAATCAATTTCGCCTTGCTGAAGATTACCCATACGAATAACAATTACAGAACCTTGTGTTTTTGATTTTTTAGAAGTTCCGTATTTTAGAGAATGGCAAATATCGTTAATAGATCTGTTTTCCCAACTCTCAATCCCAACCCCATTTTCTTCTCTCCACTTAGCTGTCAGCTCGCCTGAAAAAGCCTTATGCAGGATAGCCGCCTTTCTTGTTTCAAAGCTGTCGATAACCTCCTGTGCTTTTTCTTTTGCTTCGTCCAGTTTTGAAAATAGGGATTCTATGCGTTCGACTATGCGTTGTTGCTCGGCTAAAGGAGGGACAGGTGTTTCGATTTGACCCAGCATTGTTGAATTAATATTTGCAATGTTAGTTGTTTGTGTAGAATCACCGATAAATCTTCCGCTATAGAACTCATTTCTCAGGTAGTAGAATAAATAATCCGCAACAATTTTTGATCGTATTGCCATAACGAATCCACCAAATGTCATAGGTCCAGTAAATGAATTAATAAGGGAGGTTTTTCCTACTAATTCTTTTGAATTAGCAATTGACATTAGTATATCCTTTTTCTTCACCAATTTTGCAGGGTTGTTTTTCATGTATGTTTTATCCACATATATTAGATCACTTATGTCAAGTGTTTCCTGGACATTTGCGGTTCTTAAACATGGAATATTTGCAAAAGATTTTTCTTTTTCTTTAGCGCTTGCAGGAAATGTAATTCCTCTTTCAAAATTGGAAATAGAATTCATTCTTACCCAACACCAATTATCAGGAATCTTATATGGTTCGTATCCGGGAACAACCAATGCTTGTTCCAGCTTTTCCTCAATTGTAAGACTGGCAGCTTTTGTTTTCTTCGCCATGTTTATTCCTCCGATGTCAGTGACTTTAATTCACGGACAACACTTTTCAGCAGGTCAACAGCTTCTTCAAGCTGAGCGATAGCTTCTTCTCCGCTTTCGATAGGGTCGGGAAGTTCCTCGGCATCTATGATCGAATCATCTTTGATAAGTCCCAGATCAAGGCTGTCATCATGTTCGTTTTCAATCTGCTCACGGGTAAACTTGCTCCAACGCTCACCTGTACGCTTTGAAGCATCTTTATAACCCTCTATAAATTCTTCAAAATCGCTCTTTTTAAGCTGTCTTGTCTTGCCGAAACTCTCCATATTGGTTCGCATATCATAGAAAGCGACTTCTGTGGTGTTGCCCTTTTCGGTCGTACCACGAGTGAAAAACAGCACATTGGTCTTTACACCCTGAGCATAGAATATGCCCGTAGGCAGGCGCAGTATCATATGCAGGCTGCAGAAGTTCATAAGCTCACGGCGAACACTTACACCGTCACCACCTGCAAATAAAACGTTATCGGGCAGTACAACCGCACAACGAGCCTTACCGTCTGCTTTCAGGCTGCGGTATATTACCTGTAAAAAGTTCAGCTGCTTATTAGATGTCTGGAAAGAAATATCGTCACGGGAGGTTCGCTCACCGCCTTTTTTAGTTCCGAACGGCGGATTGGTGAGTATAACGTCAAACTCCTTGAAACGCTTTGCACTTGGAGCCAGAGAGTCTTCACAATAGATCTTTGCAGGAACGCTATGCAGATATGCGTTCATAAGTGCAAGGCGATGTGCATCAGGGACAAGCTCTACACCGCTGAAAGCATCCTGAAATGCGTTAACTTCACTATCTGACAGAGCGTAGAGGTCTTTATTCTCAGTTGTATGCTGAAAAGCGGATATCATAAAACCGAAAGTTCCGCAGGCAGGGTCAAAACATCTTTCACCAAACTGCGGGTTTGTAAGTTCGGTCATTACACCAATAAGCACACGGGGAGTAAAATACTGACCAGCGCCGGATTTCTTCTCATCAGCGTTTTTGGCAAGTAATCCTTCGTAGAGATCGCCAAGACCTTCTTTTTTGGCTTCAAACCAGTCAAGCTTATTGATCTCAGAAATGATCTTTTCAAGGTTTTTAGGCTCTTCTATGTTTGATACTGCCTTAGCATAGATACTGCTGATTTTTGAAAGAGGAAGTTTTCCAAGCTCAGTTAAAACTGCGTTATAGTATTTTTTTAGTTCAATACCATTAAGCGTAGTTAGATAAGCCCATGAATATGAATCGAGAACATTCTTTCTGTCGTTTTTCTCATCATCATCAAGATCATCGACAGTTTTTTTCTTGCTTGCAGCATATTTTTCAAGACGTTCTTTGTATGCCTGTTCAATTTCTTTCTGTAAAGCGCTTTCTTCGCCTGTTTCTTCAAGCATTTTCAAAAATAATATATAAGTCAGCTCGGTAACATACTGATGATAGGTGATACCGTCATCACGCAGTACATTGCAAAGGTTCCAGAGCTTCTGTACGATATCTTGTGTGCTCATTACGCAACTCCTTCAAAAATATAAGTATTGATCCGCTCTATTATATCATTGAGCTTTCCTGCAAATTTCTTATCAAATCGAGAGAATCCGCCTTCCATTTTGAATACAGGAGCATCAAATGTCTCCGCATTCAGAATGCTTTCGTGCAGCATATATGTTTTTATCTTCTCCAGAAGATCAAGCTGCATTTTGTTGAATTTTTCCTCAGATATGAGTTTCTTGAAAGCAGCTTTAACACGTTCTTCATGGTTATAAACAGGCGTTTTCAATACAGCCTGACGCACATAGGCGATTATTTCAGCCACGATCTGCTCATTCTTCACGTTGCTTGTGGCTTCATTAAGGCTGCTGATTGTGAAATTCTCCTTGTCAAGCAGTAGTTTAAGCTCTTTCAACTGCGCCCTTGTCATGCTGCTCGGTTTTGTGCAGGCAAGTCGGATAGCCTCGATATTATCCTTGTTTTCGTTTATATAGGTCGTAAATGCTTCGAGATAGTCTTCCGGCTTATCTGTATTTCCATATCCACGGGTAGTAGGTTTTAATGTATCTTCCTTCTCGGAATAATACTGTCCCCGCTTTTTTCCTTTCAGTGAATCAACCCAAAGGAGGAAATCCTTATCCTTCCGGCAGGTTTCAATAAAAGCAGCTTCGGTACTGTTTTTCAATGCCTTAGCATATGCTTTCAGATCCTGACCTCCTAAGCGCTCAGACACCTCGTATTTCTTTTCTCTTGAGAGATTATTGTATTTACGCTGTAATCGTGCGATAATGCGATCTTTGGTCTGCTGCTTGCTTTCGTCACTTGGACGGAATAGCTCTTCCAATAATTCCGCCATATCCTTGCTGACAGTTACAGACTTCATTCCGGAAGTTAAGTCAAGATCCTCATAAACTCTGACAGCATCAAAGATGTTAAAGTGTGTTTTTCCTATCTCAGGACAAAGACGAGTAGCACGTCCCAGCATCTGCTCAAAAAGAATACGGCTGTTGATCTTACGCATGAAAACAAGGTTGCATATTTTTGGAACATCAATACCTGTTGTCAGCAGATCTACTGTGACTGCAATATTAGGATACTGGTTATTTTTGAACTGTTTTATAACTTGCAGTATCTTTTTCTTGTTTCCCCCGGCAGTCTTGCCTGTTATCTTCATTATAGCATCGTTTGAAATGCCATATTCCTTATAAATATCACGAAGAGTATCCACTATGCAATCTGCGTGACTATCATTAACCGCAAAGATAAGAGTTTTTTCATCGCTTTCGGGATTGATAAAAGATGCGATCTCCTCTAATACCTTCCTGGTATGATTGGGCAGAACGATTTGGCGGTTGAAATCAGACACATCAAAATCCAGTTCATCTTCAAGAACCGAGCCGTTGAGCAGCTCATTTGTGTTTGGGTCATACTCAGCTAACGATTCACCCTTTTTGAACTTCACATTATTTTCAATGAAATCTGTATTGATAATATAGGGCGGATCATGGTCAACAAGCCAGCCGTCAATGACCGCTTCACGGTAACTGTATGTAAAAATAGGTTCTCCGAAAATCTGCGTTGTATGCAGTGCAGGTGTAGCAGTTAATGCAATTTTTACAGCGTCAAAATACTCAATAACCTGCTTATATTTACTCATGTAATCAAGCTGATCTGAATAGAGGATCTCTTCATCGGTCATTTCTCTATCAAGAATATAGCCTCTATGTGCCTCGTCCACAATTATAAGGTCGAATGCACCGGGCATAAGGTCTGGCTTATCGGACAAAATTGTACGTTTCAGCAATCCCTGTACTGTCGAAATGCTAACCTTTGTTTCAAGATTGATCTCATTGTCGTCAATATCTTTGATCTCATATATCTGGTTCAATGTCATAAGCTCTTTCAGCTTAACATCTTTGAACGTATCCATAGCCTGTTCTCCGAGAGAAACTCTGTCAACAAGGAAAAGAATTCTTCTGAAGCGCTTGGATTCCAGCATCTTATATATTAAACCAAGTACAGTACGGGTTTTTCCTGTACCCGTAGCCATAGCAAGAAGTGCTGTCTGTTTACCTTCAATTATTGCGTCTGTCGCCTTACTAATGGCTTTTATCTGATAATCTCTTAAATTAAGCCCCGTGGTATCTTCCATAAAGGAATCATCAGCATCATTCAGTGCTTTATTTGCTTTGTCAATATCTTGCTTGAGCTTTTCCTCAATATCATCAGGACTGAACCAATTTCTGATAGGGTAGGATTGGTTTTCAGGTTTTCGTGCATCTAAGAACCATATTCCTGATTTGGTACGAAGCTGTTCTAAAAAAGCTCTGCCATTTGATGCAAACAGAAACGGCACTTGATATTTGCCCCATTTGCTTATAATGTATTTGTCATGTTCAGCTCTGATGCTTTGTGCATAATCCTTTACCTGCACATCAATAGTTGAAGCAACATCTTCTCCCCATTTTTTTGCATCCATTACTGCAACCAGTTTTTCACCAATAAAGAATGCATAATCAGCAGACCCTTTACTACATAACTGAGAATCAGTAGGCCACTCGCTTATTGCGATATTTCTTCCTTTAACAGGACGAGTACCTTTGCTGTACCGCAAATTATTGGTATCTGCTTCCCAGCCCGCTTTTCTTAACTGTTCATCAATAAGGCATCTTGTCTGGGCTTCACTCCACTCCATCATAGCCGATACAGTTAAGCCACGTTTTGCTCGCTCTTTTTGTGTGGTTCCGGAAGCGGCTGTCTTTACCTCTTCCAGCTTTTGAGTCAGCTCCGCTATGCGCTTTTCCTGTTCTTCTAATGTTTTTTCCATAGCTGAAGGATCAGTTTCTTTCGGGAGAACAAACGATTCGGGATTAAAAGACCAATCTCCGTAGGTCTGCATGAACCATACAGCAAGATTATACGCCATAGAAAGAAGCATTTTGGCATCATCCAGAGAATCAGCACCAGCATGAACAGCATCATTGCGATTCTTTCTGAGTGCATAAAGGGTATTATCAATGTCATATGGCAATAAACCGGCACGCTTCAGAAGTCGTATACGCTTTGATTGTGTATTATCGGTAACAGGATCGGGTATTCCTTCAAAAACCATGATTTCTTGTACAAGACGCTCTGAAAACATACCTAACTTGTACATACAAGCATTAGGATCTGAATACAAATATTTTTCTGCCGTATCTGCTATCTGAGCAAGAGCAGGCCAGTATTTATTTAAGAATTCAAAGTTGGATTTCATATGATACCCTCCTGTTAAATTATAATCAAATCATTCACTTGATAAGAATAATTGTATTCATATATAATTATAGCACAATTCGACTGAAAAAGCAATGAAAATAATGAGCATTTCACCTATTTTTGGCTGTTTGGAACTTTGACTCTAGACCGGAATCAAAGTCTTCCCTCAAAAAAAGAAAAGAGCCAAGAAGTAATCCCCTCAGCCCCATAGTCTTATTCTATCCCCGTAAACATCACCTGATAACTCAGCCCCGTAAGCTCCCTGAGAAAGTCCATATCCGAGAAGTTCAGACCGTAGTTATGCGTTTTACCGCTGTCCTTGCCCGTGTAAAGATACTCCATCTTCTCCTGATCGAGATGCTCGGTGCGGAGTGCTTCACGGTCAAATCCTTTTTCTTTCAGGTGATACAGCACAATTCGTGAGAGCTGCACCTGCACGATGCGGTAGCTCTCGGTGTCGGCACAGTGATCAAGAATGCCCAGTATATCGAATATCGTTTCGGTGTCCTTCAAATGCTCGGTGTCGTATACTGTTTCGGGAACGTATTCAATATACTTATCATTATTCAGAAACTGTACCGTACAATTCACATAAGGAATGATCTTTAACTGTGTTTCCAGGCTGATCTCGCTTCCACGGCGCAGGCTCACCCAACGCTGTGACAGGGAGCTGACCGACTTGAATACACTTCTTTTCTTGTTTGCCTGCGGAATGATCGGCGTATCGTCCTCGTTAATGAGATAATCTATCGGAACATCGAAGTATTCGGCTATTCTTGTTATCATGTCGAGGTTAGGCATACCATCATTCACCCATTTGGTGACGGTCGCAGCCGAAATGCCCAGCTCAGTGGCTAATGTCCTCGGCTTGATTCCTCGCTCGTCACATAATTCATTGTATTTTCTCCAAAAGACAGTCATTTTGTGTCCCTCCAATTTGTGCAAAAGGCAGAACTTAATTCGTTCTGATTATTTTTACTTGACAAATGTTACTTCGGTAGCATATAATATGATTTAGAGATTGCACCGTGTCATTTCTTTTCTTATTATAGCACATCAAATGCAATCCGTCAATAGAAATACAAGATAAAATACAAAAGTAGAGGAAAACAAAACTTATGAATGAAATCAAATGGGGAGAACCCCGACCGCTTCGGCAGAGTGTGGACGCTATCCCTTTTCCGCTCGATGCGTTACCACCCGTTCTGCGTGATATGGTGCAGGCGATCTCGGTCACGACTTCCACCGATGTGGGAATGGCAGGGACAGCGATGCTCTCAGCCGTGGGCTACTGTTTCACCGGTCTGTATCGGCTTGCGGGCAAGGCAGACCACACCGAACCGCCTGTGCTGTATTCTATCATCATAGCACAGCCTTCTGAAAGAAAAAGCCCTGTTATGCACTTTATCAAAGCTCCGTTCGACACCTTTGAGAGCAAGTACAACAAAGACCACCGTGAGGAAATGTACAAGGCACAGCAGGACGTTAAGGCGCTGGAAGCCCGTGTGAAGTCTATGGAGAAAGAGGACGAGCCTGACACCGCAGCCATAGCAAAGCTCCGTGTCCAGGCAGATAATATCAGAAACACCACTCCTATTCGTATCGCTGTTGACGATATAACGCCCGAATCCCTTGTGATAGAGCTGAGCGAGAATGATTCTCTGCTGATGATCTCTGACGAAGCCGGAATGCTTTCCAACTTCAACGGCAAGTACAATGGCGGTATTCCAAATCTCGACTTGCTCCTTAAAGCGTGGAACGGTGAGAAGTACATCTGCAACAGAGTTATCCGAGGACGAACGGAAATTCCCCGTCCTTATCTTTCTGTCGCTCTCGCAGGTCAGCCGTATATATGGGACAACATGATGAATGATACCGCTTTCAGGTCAAGCGGACTGATCGCACGTTTCGTTCCCTGCTTCGCCAAAAGCGATGTGGGAAATCGTAGATATGATACCGCACCTATATCAAAAGAAGTCAGGGAGCAATATCATGATTTCATTCATCAGCTCCTGAAAGGAAAAAAGAATCACAATGGAGAGGAAATGATACTGCACCTGTCCCGCCACGCTTCCGAGGAGTATATCGAATACTGCAACAACTATATCGAAAAGGAGATCAAGGAATCCATGTGCTGCTGTCAGGACTGGGGCGGAAAGTTTCATGGTCTGATACTTCGGATAGCCTGTATTCTTCATTGTGCCGACTGCTGTTCTAGAGGTGTAGAGCCGTCCGATGAGAGCGTGAACCATGATACGCTTGTGAGGTCGTTCAGCATCGCACACTACTACCGCTATCAGGCGATTTACGGTTTCAGCGTGAATGCCCCCGACGGGAACATTGTCAAGGCTGAGAAGATCATTCAAATCATCAAGACAAAGAATATCAAACAGGGCTTGAAATCTGAGTTGTATCATTCCTGCCGATGCAATCTTTTCCCAACGGCAAAGGACTTCTATTCGGCGCTCGATACTCTTGCGGAGTATGGGTATATCGCTTATGAAGATGTCACCGCTGCCAACAACAAAAAGGCTCAGATGGTTCATGTGAATCCCCATATCTGAATCACTTGTCTGAATTTATTCAGACGGGATTTCTGTGGCTTTTGTGGTGGCTGACATTGGAACTGCGGTATTACAGCTTTTGCAAGAGCCGGGCTGAAATGTTGCTTGCTGGCGGTTGATGGTGGTTGAGTGTTTTTGCGGAAAGGAGGTGACGTGTATGCCCGATATGGAAAAGGTTGAAAAGCTGACTTCTATCCTTGAAGAAAGAAGCGGTCTTGGTGTGCGTGAAGCTGTTGCTCGCAGCATTCATTACCTCGACGGTTATGAGAGTTATCTCTATAGCGATGAGGTAAAACATCTGCTTGAACTCTCGATGTCGAGGAGGAGCCGCCGTTCTGATTTTGAGGATCTCGGAGCGAGTGTTTTTACAAAATCCGGGCAGAGCTTTTTGATGAAAAATATTATTTCCGATATGATGTTTTTCAAAAAATGTAATGCGGATTTTTGAATAAATGTACCCACATTTCAGGCTGCTTCGTCAGCTGTTCTTCTCCCGTAAGGGATAGCCCCGCAGGGCGGAGTAGTTCTTGTGGCGGTCTGATGCTGCCGCAAGTACTACGGAGTTACAAGCGGCCCTCTGCACCGTTGTAACCGCTGCTCCGCAGCTTTTTCCTGCGACCATCTCTTGTGTCGTTTAGGAAAAATTTGTCCGTCAGGACGGGCGATAGCCCTTCCGCCTCAGCGGTCAAGAAAGGAGTTGATGCCTATGATTTTTTGATTGGATTTCGTAGAGAGAAAGAAGTAAATCCAATGAACAAGAAAGGCGAAATTATGAAACATAAAAGAATTTCATTCGGTCAGGGAAAGGGTTCTCTGGCTCACAATAACAGGGAGTTCATGGCGGACAATGTTGATCCGCTACGCACTCCGCAGAACATCACCTTCGTGCGTCAGCCAATTGGTGAAGCCTACGAGCAGCTTTTTGCTGAATCCACCGAGCGTTACAATGCCAAACAGAAGCGTAACGATCGCAAGGTTCACGGCAGCTACTACGAACACCTTTTTGGTGTGAAGCCCTGCAACATTGTCCGCACTGCCGCCGACAAACGTAAGAGCTTTTATGAGGACGTTGTGCAGATCGGAAAGCGTGAGGATTCGGGATACGGCACAAAGGACTTTCAGCTTGTGGCTGACTGCCTGAAAGAGTACATGGAGGGTTTCCAAACTCGCAATCCGAACTTTTACGTTTTTAACGCCGTCCTGCACATGGACGAGGCAACTCCCCACCTGCACATCGACTACATTCCCATCGGGCACTACAAGCGTGGACAGGACACCCAGAACGGTATCACCCAAGCTCTGAAAGAAATGGGGTACGGTGAGGGCAAGCAGGCTATTGCCCGTTGGCGAGCTGCCGAGGTTGAGGTGCTGAACGCTATTTGCCTTGAACACGGTATCAAGCCCCTTGCTCCCGAAAAGGCGAGAGGTACGCTTGAAGTTGAGGAGTACAAGGAACAGCGTCGGCAGGCGGACAAGCTGGCAGAGCAAAATGCTCAGGTCGAAGCGAAACTTGGCGAGAAGCGAGAAATGCTTAAAGCTGTCAAGGAGAAAACTGCTAAACTTGCGGAGATCGACAGCATTGAAACGGGCAAGACCGTGTTCGGCGGTAAGGTCACAGTGTCACAGGAGGACTGGCAGAACGTCACCGACCTTGCAAGGAAAGAAGTTGCATCACAGAAGCAGACAAAGAAGCTCCGTAAGGAACGTGATGAAGCTGTACGGGAGCGTGATGAACTGAAAGCAAAGCTGTCTGCTGTTTCCTCGAAACTCGCTTCCTACAAGCAAGCCGAAGAGCAAAAGGGAATTTTCACCCGTGAGAAGCTGAAAAAGGAAACAAAGCGTATCAGCCGTGAGGACGAGCTGTCCCGCAAGTTGAAAAAGGCTGAGGCTTTTATTTCTGCCTGCGGGCTGAGTACCGATTATCAGCAGTACAAATATAACAGCACAACAAGAAAGAACGTGCTGGAATAACATATAAACAAGATAGAAAGCAGGGGAAGTACCTGCTATGGAGGTTTTTACAACTATGACAACAAACAGAAAGAACGAGCTTATCGCTCAGCTCGTAAATATCCTGAGCGAACTTATCGAAGCCAATGATCCCGACCAGGTGTCTGAGGTCAAGTCCGAAGCTGTTGAGATGCTGACCGTCAAGGAATGTACCGAAGCGGTCAGGGGGCTGTCCGAGCATACCGTCCGCAAGCTCATCAAGCAGGGAAAACTGCCGTATCTGAGAACGGGTGACGGTGTGAACGGCAAAATGCTCATCAACAAGGCAGACTTGCTTGCCTACTTCAACGGACAGACAGCAAACGGATAATTCTGTACGCTGAGAACGGCGATTTTACGCTGTTTGAGCGTCAGCATACAGAAAATCCACAAACACCATAGAACATGAACATGGATTTCGGCATACTCCCGAAAAAGATAGAAAAACTCTTGACAAAAGCCCGATAGTGCGCTAACATTAGAGTAACAGGAGTATGCCATAAAATCTATGTTGACAGAAAGGGAATCAACTTATGGCTACGATAAGAAAAAGAGGAAACTCTTATCAGATCAGAGTTTCCTGCGGATATGATACATCAGGTAATCAGGTCGTGCAGACCATGACATGGAAGCCTGCGGACGGTATGAACAAGAAGCAGATCGAGAAAGAGCTTCAGAAGCAGGCGATCCTCTTTGAGGACAAGTGCATGAAAGGTCAGGTCACGGCGAATATCAAATTTCAGGACTTTGCTGAACAGTGGTTTGAGGAGTATGCGAAACTCAACCTCAGAAATACGTCCTATGAGCGTATGAAACAGCTTACTGTGAGAGTGTATCCTGCGATCGGACATCTGCGACTTGACAAGATCACCAGCCGTCATATCCAGCAGTTTATCAACGATCTGGCACTTAACGGCAAAAGCCTGAAAAACGGCAGACCGCTGTCGAGAAAGACAGCCGTTCATCACCTCAGCTTCATCAGCGATGTGTTCAGCTACGCTGTGAAGATGGAAATGTTCACCGACAACCCCTGCAAGCGTGTTACCGTTCCGAAGGGTGAGAAGAAAGAGAAGGACATCTACACTCTCGAAGAAGTCGCACAGCTCTTTCAGCTCCTTGAAACCGCACCGCTGAAATACCGCACTTTCTTTACTTTGGCGATATACAGCGGATTCAGACGTGGAGAGATGCTCGGTCTTGAATGGAAGGACATCGACTGGGAGCATAACGTTATCAGCGTCCGCAGGACAAGCAATTACACCGCTTCAAAGGGTATCTATACTGACACTACCAAAACAAAGAAGTCTCAGCGTTCGCTGAAATTCCCTCAGAGCGTCATAGACTTGCTCCGTGAGTATAAGGCAGAACAGGACGAGGAACGTGAGAAGCTCGATACGAAGTGGCAGGACTATGACCGCCTGTTTGTAAAGTGGGACGGCAGACCGATGAACAACAACACACCGTATTTCTGGCTGAAAGAATTCTGTGAAGAAAACAATTTCCGTTTCTGTGACATTCACTCCCTGAGACACTTCTATGCATCGGCTCTCATCAACGAGGGTGTAGACGCAGCCACCGTGTCGGGAGCGTTAGGTCACTCGACGATAACAACCACGACTTCTATCTACTGTCATGTATTCAATCAGGCTCAAGCGAGGGCAGGAGATGCTATCGCATCAGTGCTTGACTTCAAAAAGCACGACACGGGCAAAGGACAGTCCGAAGCTGTATAAAGGACAAGTAAAGGACAGAAGCCGTATCAGGGTAAAAGAAAAACTCTCAAATGGCGATATATCGTCATTTGAGAGCCTTGTGTGTGGTGACCCGTACGGGAATTGAACCCATGATTCCGCCGTGAAAGGGCGGCGTCTTAACCTCTTGACCAACGGGCCATATGGTAGCGGCAGCAGGATTCGAACCAGCGACCAATCGGGTATGAACCGAGTACTCTAGCCAACTGAGCTATGCCGCCACATCGAAACAGGTTTCGTTCAGTGCTTTTTGTTTACTCCTGAATTCCTGCGACTATGATAGTATACTACATTTTCGGATAAATGTCAAGCACTTTTTTGAAAAACGGCAATTTATACAACTGTACAACAAAATCAAAATTAATTCTACAGCATGTTGCATAAATTCCGAGGCTGTTTCGCTGAAAAAAGACCTATTTTTGCTTCGGGCGAAAAATTGCGGCACAGACGACACCGAACACCATTGCCGCAGTGATGCCGGCGGAAGATGCAGTCAGACCGCCCATGAAGATGCCCAGCAGTCCCTTTTCGTCCACGGATTCCCGCACGCCCTCTGCCAACAGGTTCCCGAAGCCCGTCAGCGGCACGCTGGCACCGCCGCCTGCCAGTTCCACCAGTTTCGGGTAAATGCCTACTGCCGACAGTGCCACACCGGCAACCACATACGCCGTGAGGATTCGTGCCGGTGTCAGCTTGGTGTAGTCGATCAGCACCTGCCCCACGGCACAGAGTGCACCGCCAACCAGAAATGCCCAGAATAGATCCATTACCATTGTTGTTCCTCCTATTCATCGCCGCAGAAGTGTCAGGGCAACACCGCACAAAGCTTG
>ERZ791716.775-NODE-775-length-17389-cov-8.924599_pt1 | contig 17389 bp, 20 predicted proteins | sample MGYA00510049_ERZ791716 | MGnify/ENA primary metagenome ERZ791716 (study PRJEB30046, sample SAMN00715135) | human gut metagenome | study: EMG produced TPA metagenomics assembly of the A metagenome-wide association study of gut microbiota in type 2... | reverse complement strand
TTTTATTATACTTTGATTGTTTTGTATGTGTCAAGTTTTATTATACAGGATTATTTTGTGTTCTTTACTGAACTACGATTTTAAAAACAGAAACACCTGCAAAATCGTACAATTCAGTATATTGATCAAAATCTTTTGATTCTATTCTTTTTAAATATCCAACTGACATATCGGACGTCTTCTTAATACCGAAGAGAGACATAACTCTTCTTAAATACTTTGGTGGTATATTTTTTTCTTCTGTCCTGAGAATGTAATATACACCTGGCTGCAAATCATTAAATTCTAAATAATAATTATTAGGTAAGTGATTATTACGCCTGTGCATTATCTGTTTCTGTACGCTGATTTCCTTATGTGTCTTATCACCATAATACTTTTTTATGAACCTATCCCATATTGATATGTATTTATCTATGTCGATTTCATATTCGTAATGTTCCATATCAGAAATATTAGGCTTGTGACACGAAAAGGCTATAGAATAATAATCAAGATCATCGGAACGAGTTTCATCAAAAACGGTGGGTAGTCCTTCACTCTTAAAAAACTCGGATTTCTGTCTACTAAAGGCTCTTTTCTCGCTCAAGGACATATCTCTCAAAAATGAATAGGAATTAAAATAAGCTATATCGAGCAAAATATCAATGATTGTTAATTCTCTGATCATCTTGTCAAATAGAATAGTAACATCAAAATGTTTGGTATTATTGTAATCGCTTGTTCTTTCTATTAATGCCCTTCCTGCCGCTTGAAAACAATCAACATTATGACTGATGTTAGTAAAATGATCCATCATACTATCTACGGTCAGAAGTATATTTTCATCGTTAAACTCTACTTTATCCCTGACAACTATCCGCGTTCCATTTGTTATATAATTAAAGCAGTTAACGGTCATATATGGAATATTTCTATCGACTTTTAAATTTAGATTCTGGATTGTCAGATTTAAGGTGTTTTGTATTTTAGAAATACTATCATAAAATTCTTGTCCTAAATCCGATTTTTCTTTATTCCATAAAATGCAACGTGTTAAGGTGTCGTCACTATATTCTTTCAAATAGATTTTTTGATATTTGACATATGGCAAATTATTCATTATCTCATATCCTTTCATATTTATTAAACAATCCTTGTAATGATGTCATCATAAATTATTCTTCTAACGTCTAGTCCATATTTCTCGCCAAGGAGCTTAATAATTGTTGCATTAGCATCATCCGTATTTGCTCCAAAGACTATACCTTCTATTGCTTTTCTAATATCCTTTAGTTTTACTGTTCCTTCTCCTGTATTATTAGTAAGAATGATTCTAAACTCGTTTTCGCTGCTCCAATCAGATAGTTTACTAAATAAGTCATACCTTAGATATTGACACTCTTCGTTCAACATAGTTTTAATTGCATCATCATATTGCGTAGTTATAAGGTTATATATATAATCGAATTCTTCTACTGGCATTAAATAAGGTCTATACAATGGGTGATATTCAACATTTGCTGACATATAGGAATGATTTAAACGCTTGACCTTGTTTATTATTTCGTCTTTGTTAAAAATAAAGCAGACTCCTTTGTTATTTGACGCATACTGAGCCCACATTCTCGGCAAAGAAAAACCGCGTCCTATAACGTTGATAGCACTATAATCATGTGGCATCGACGCTTGAAGTCTGTTATAAGCTTCTTTTTGTTCATCACTGAATTCTAAATCTCTGGAAAAACACAGTAATTTTATTTTTTCCCTGGATTTGTCCATGAATTTTCGTACTTCTTTTATTTTAGCAATTATCGTTTGGTACGCATCCGTTCCATTGTGTGGTTTCTTTACGTCATTAAAAGAGATCTTTACTTTTTGTTCAAAAATGTCATTTGTCGAAGTAAGCTCAGAGAACCACAGTTCATTCGAACAAAGAATGCTATATGCTTTTTCCATTGTAGTATAATGATATAGATACTGATCCTGATTCTGATCCTGATTCTGATCCTGATTTTTCTTAATTTCATTGACTGGTCTCCATGCTCTAATAGCCATCGCATCTCCTCCTAGTAAATAAACAATCAATCAATTAACTTATATATATTATATGCTCTCTTGTATGAATGTCAACAAAAATGGCATAAGGTGAAGATGTTTAGCACGAAATTTAAAGAACAGAAAACTAATATAATATGCTTGACCTTGTTGTTTTATTATGGTAAAATAAAAAAAGAACCCTGATAAAAATTCAGAGTTCTAAATTAAATTATTTTTTTGACTTTCCTATAACTTCTATAAAATATGCTAAATGCTCACGTTCGGCATCATTCATTTTTGTCATTATTTCGACGGCATCACCTATAGTCATTTTATTTGTAAGCTTTAGGGCATATGTGTCATTAAGATTTGTCTTGCTTGCACATCTACCTAGGATATAATCTGTAGTAACATCATAGAACTCAGCTAGACGAAAAATAATTTCGGTTGGTGGAACGGTTATTCCTTTCTCATAGTGTGAAATCGTGCTGGATGAGAGGTGCAGATGATGTGCAATATCTGTCTGAGTTAAAAAATTGACTTCTCGAAGATTAATTAATGTTTTAGCGATCATTTGCTTTTGATTTTCGCTAAATACATCTAAAGTTTTGTTTGGCTTTTTCATGATTTAAAGCATCTCCTAATAATCTTCCTCTTGCAAGTATAGTATAAATATATTGACATGTCATATTTTTGTATTATTTATAATAATCCGTCGTATTGTGGCGTAAATTTGTATTTACAATACAATCACTTTGAACCTGAATAAAAACAAGAAGGAGATATTTGTATGATAAGAATAGCAATTTGTGATGATAATAAAGCTTTTATTAATTATATGACAAAAGCAGTCAAAAGAGAGTTTGCAACCCATACAACGGTAAAATTTGAAATTGAAAGTTACACCTCAAGTGAATTGTTTTTTTATCATCATAGTATAAAACCATTTGATATTGTATTTTTAGATATTGATATGCCGGAATTGGACGGATTCCAGCTTGCGTCAGAGCTTTCCAATTCAAACAATTGCTATATTATTTTTGTTACAAGCCATCCCGAATTGGTTTATGACAGTCTTTATTTTCGACCATTGAATTTTATTCCCAAAAGCAATGATTCTTTCTTTGTGGAAAAGCTTCATAACGTGGTAAATCAACTTTTTAATGAGATGAAACAAAATACAAATATTGTTCTTGAAAACAAAGAGATCGGCAGAGTTGCACTCATGATAAAGGATATTTACTATATTCAAAGCTGTAAGCATTACATATTATACTATTCCGAGGGGAGAGACCCAATAAAGATCAGAGGTAATTTGAGTGAAGCGGAGGAGTATTTTTTTCCCTTTGATTTTGTAAAAATACATAAAAGTTATATTGTTAATTTGCGACACATCTTTAATATTGGCAAGAAAATGGACGAGATTATCTTTAAACAAGGTTTTAGGTTAAATATGAGTAAAAACTATAAACAACAGGTTGATGAAAAACTAACGGAATATTTAAGGAGAACAAAATGAAAAACTTGTTTTGGAACTCTTTTGAGATTGCCGTTAATTTTTATCAGGCATTTGTACAGATCTGGTTTATTTATAGGTTCTTTCAGCCAAGTGCAAAAAAATCAGTCAAAATGATGAGTGGTGTTTTTGGAATAATTCTTGGCACGGCATTAACTTTTTTAAATAGTATAACGCTATTTGAAGGCTTTTATAGTTATATTTACATAGTAATAGTATTTTTGTACGCTTCTATAGCGTTCAAAGAAAAGATCATAAAAAAAATATTTGTTTCTATTTTTTCTTTTTTGATCGTTCTTATTGTTACTGTTGTTGAGCTTAATTTTATTTCGTCTGTTTTTGAAATTTCTGTAGAACAGATGATCACAGATGAAAGTGTGAAACGATTCACATGCGTAATAGTGATACAGATATCCATTTATATCGCACTGCGTCTTGCCCTTACTGTGTTCAAATATGCTGATGAATACGCCTTTTCAGATTGGCTTCCTATAATAACTCTATTAATTGCTACATATATTTTATCTTCCCTACTGCATATATTGTCTTTGTCAATAAACGAAGAACAAAGAATAATTATTAATTTAGCATACGTTGTTCTTTTGATACTTAATTTTGTGATGTTCTATGTAATTCACTCGCTATATGAAAAAAACAAGAGAATAAATGAAATGAAAATTATAGAAGTAAAGGAACAATATCTTGAACAGTTTATTGGTAATGCAAATTCACAGTATGCATATATTAGAAAAATAAGACACGATATAAAGGACAAACTTTCAACCGTATATGGATTGCTGGCAAACGGTCATAATGATGAGGCAATGATATTCATAGAAAAATCAAGCAAAGTCATTGCACAAATCGAAACCTTTGTTCAGACTAATAATGCCGTTGCCAATGCCATAATTAATTCCAAGCTAACAACCGCTTATTCGCTGGGAATTAAAGTATCGTGTATAACTGTAGCGGATTTTAGTGGTATTGATGAAACAGACCTATGTGATCTTCTCAGCAATATTTTAGAAAATGCAATTGCCGCTTGCCAAGAGATCCAAAATAATGGCAAACGTTATATATATCTTCAAATAAGCAGTGAAAATAATATATATACTTTTCTTGTAAAGAATTCCGTTTCACACTCTGTGATGGAGTGCAATCCCCAATTAAAAACCACAAAAGCAGATAAAAACAGTCACGGATTGGGAACATCGATCATACGTGATATAGCTAACAAATACAACGGTCGCTGTGACTTTTATGAAATAGACAATACTTTCTGCTGTTCCGTCATATTAAAAACATAAACAACAAAAAACGGCTCGGGAATATTTCTCGAGCCGTTTTTTTTGTGTCGTAAAACTGCATGTTATGCCAAAACGCTTGACATAGATCATCTTATATTATAAAATGCAACAAAGAGGGTGGATAAGATGAATTATTTAGTGTCTAAGATTTTAAAATTTATTACTGAACAGAATGTTATTAGTGATGAGAAGGATGTACAAGAATTCTATAAATATGGAATAGAAATAAGCATTTCATCTTTTCTTAATATTTTTCTAGTAGTAATTTTAGGCTTTCTTATTCATCATGTATTGGAAAGTGTTGTCTTTCTTACGTTGTTCATACTTATCAGGTCTTTTACCGGAGGCTATCATGCGGATACGTATTTCAGGTGTAACTTATTAATGTGTGTAACTTTTATTATAACGGTCTTTGTAAACGTTATAACATCGAATAAACTCACTTTGCCAGTAATAATAGTGTTGATATGTTTTACAGAAGTGACAGTTTTATTTTTAGGTCCTATAGAAAACAAAAATAAACCTATTCAAAAGTCTAAAAGAATAGAGCTTAAAATAAAAGGTTTAATAATAACTTTAGCAATTAATTGTTTTGGAATTATTCTCATTGAAAGTCATATTGGCACAATGATTATTTTTACAAGCTTTTTAATAGCCATACTAATGTTGGCTGCAATAATCAAAGGGAAAAGAGGTGATATATGTGGAAGAGTTTAAAAAGTATCTTGCCAAGGTAATTAAGATGCTTACAAGACATACAGCTATACTTGCTTGCGGAGCTGCTTCATTCTTTGGCGGATATCAGACTAAAGAACCCAAGAACATCTACAAGAGGTAAACATCAAAAGATTTGCATATGAGACTATTACTACCTACGGTAGTAATAGCTTTATGCAAGAAGAAAATTGATTTCAGTGTTTTGTTAGTATTACAGTACCATAATATTTCATGCAACCAAGTATAGAAATTGTTTCTTACTTTGCTTTAAGTTGATTTTTAATAATACAGACTTTAAGCTAGGAATATTCGTCTGTTTTATAATGAACGCAATGAAAAATTCAAGGAGGTTTTTCAATATGAAACTTAAGAAGAGAATTGCAGCTATAATAAGCTTTACTATGCTGGGAATGAAACGACTACCAATTACTATGTTACCTATAGCAAGGGAACAAATTGTTCCGGCAGTAGTAAATTCCACATTGTAAGCTCAATAGTTTATTCAACATCAAACTCACAGCTTGCAAGTAATTCTCCAAGTGGCGTTACTGCGAACAACGCTTATAGAGATTGCTATGCCAATGTTGGAGCATCTAATGTATATCGTTCATATCATCGATCTATCTTAAGAAAATCTACATCATATTCTGATGGTACCTTAAGCTATTTAGACAAATTTATCTACTATTGATACTCATGAAGGAGATGCAGATATATGAGTGTTTTAAAGATACTTTATCATAATCTGATATCATATAGGTTTATAAGCTTTCTGATAATTATAAACATAATCGTATCAGCATTTGTTATCTGCTTCTCCTATGGCATTTACCAAAACTATAACGTAGTGATAGAAGATGGCGAGAGCGCACAAAGAGAGCTTGTTATATATCCTACCTCATACAGCGGCCCTGAAAAGACCTCTGTCACTACAAAAATGCTTATCGACACATTGAAGTCTCTTTCCGATGATACCTTAGACAATATTAAAACCATCGACTGCGATGCGATCGTGCCGACATCTGCTATTGATAAAAACGTGTTTCATTTTTATTTTACGCTTGATAAAGGAAGGTTTCTGCCTGTCGGAGAGGGTGCCGTCTTTACCGATAGCGAATATGATTCCTTTAGAAAAATAGCTGTGATAAATCCAAAGCTGAGAACAGAGGATGCGAAAAATCTTTCAATCATTGTTGCGGATATAGGCGAAGAATGGTCAGGTAAGAATATAGGTGATTCTGAATACGTTGAGATCGGCGGTGAGCGTTTTGAAATAATAGACGATACATATAAGGACGGAGCAATGACTGCACCAATTACGGCTTTTTATAATGATACTCCGCTAAGGCTCAGAAATAGCAACTGGTGCGTTTTGATCGAGTTTAATACCGACATTTCACGCTCGCAGTATGACGATATCGTGAACGCTGTTAAGACGAATATGGGAAATAATGCGGAGATTCCCGATATGGATATTTCTCCTGCCACCGAGCTTTTTTACTATCGGACTATACTTATTGTCTCTGTGATCATATCTGTACTGGCGTCGCTTAATTTTGCTGTGCTTTACAGATTCATACTGCAAAAGCGTATCAAGACACTGACCATTTTCAGAATTTGCGGCTGCACAAAGGGAAAGGTAGTCAGAATGTATCTGTGCGAATGTATGCTTGTGGGGCTGCCGCTTTTCGCTTTAACAGAGCTTGCATTTGCTAAAATAGTATTGCCGCGCCTGTCGGATATTTTTGAGTACATCTCCTACGCCTACAGTCCTGTTCTGTATTTAGCGATATTTGGCATTTATGCCGTTTCAAGTTTTATAGTTTTGCTGATAATGATATGCTCATATATTGGGAAGCATTCTATAAGAGAATTGAAAGCAGGTGAAGTGTGATGATACTTAAATCAGCTTTCAGACAGCTAAGAAAAAATCCATTTATGAATACACTTATCGTTATACAGCTTACTGCGGTATTGACAATGATCTGTATGCTGGTGAGTATGATAGAATCAAGAACTGAATATTACAAACCCTTTGCAGAGGAGTTTTCATCTGAGGGCTATTTATGTAATTTTGACTTGCCGTTGTCGGAGGATTATGTTGTTGATTCGCTCAAAGGTGCAGAATGTGAATTCACATATTCCGCACAGCTTTATGTGAACGGTCAGGATCCTGCCGAAAAAAATATTCCAGATACGATAGTATACAGCGATAAATGGATAAATGCCTATACTCCGCAAATGCAAAGCGGAGCGTGGCTAAGCGAGATACCTGATAATGGGTATATCCACGCTGTTGTAACTCCGGATAATCCATTTGGACTTACAACAGGAGACATATTCGATATATCCGATATTGACGGAAATACTGAGAAAGCTATGGTTTGCGGTGTCGTGAAAAACAAGCAGTACACTGTGGGGTATCCGGCGTTTTCGCAAACAGACCTGCCGAACCGAAACAATTTCTTTGATATGTATTATACATATAATACTCAGGTCGAAACAGACAGGTGGGGAATATATCTTGTGAAGAATGAACTTGAGTACAGCGAGCTGAAAGGCAGCATAGCCGTTTATGGAATGGGCTTTGTTTTATGCAGCGGTTTAAACTCGGGCGATAAGGCTGAGATCCTCAATGTATTGCAAACCGAGCTTGCACCGATGTATACAAAACCGCTTGAAGAGATTCGCAGCGGCAGCTTTGAGTATATAAAGGAGCAGCTTTATGTGCTTCTGCCAATAGCCTTGTGTATTTTCATACTGACCCTGATAACCACAGTCTCGGTGGTAAGCATATCCGTGAATGGTCAACTGCGAGCTTATGCAGTATTCTATATCTGCGGTGCAAGGTGGAAAGATTGCTTGTTGATCTCTGCAGTCTATTCACTGATCGTTTGTATTTTCTCAGGAGTATTAAGTCTGTGTGCATTAGTTTTTCTCACTCACAAAACACAAACAGTGATACATTTCGGCTTGTATGAAGCAGCGGCAATACATATAATATTGATCATCTTTCTTTGCCTTTCTGCCATTGTTCCGATGACCGTAATGCACAGAAACCAGCCTAAGGACATTTTGAAGAAGGAGTAGCAGATGATAACCATAGATAACATAGTGAAGATATATAATCCAAAGAGATCGAATGAATATGAGGCTCTGCACGGCATTTCCTGCGAAATAGCCGACGGCGAAATGGTTGCGATAATCGGTAAATCAGGTGCAGGAAAATCAACGCTTCTGCATATCCTCGCCTGCATTGACAACTATCAGGAGGGCGAGTACACAATTGACGATACGCTTGTAAAAAATCTTTCCGAGCGTCAATATGCAAAAATCCGCAACGAGAAAATCGGCATGGTAATGCAGGATTTTGCTCTTGTTGAAGATTTCACAGCACTCGAAAACGTGCTGATACCGCTTAATTTTTCAAAGCAGAAAATCAAGAATAAAAAGGGCAGGGCTCTTGCCGCACTAAAGGCTGTGGGCGTTGAGGAGTTTGCAAATAAGCCGTGCAACAAGCTTTCAGGCGGACAGAAACAGCGTGTGGCGATCGCTCGTGCTATCGTCAACGAACCAAGCATGATACTTGCCGATGAACCTACGGGAGCTCTTGATACCAAGACTTCAGCTGAGATCATGAAGTTGTTTAAATCTCTCAATGGTCAGGGCAGAACGGTCGTTATCGTTACCCACGACCTAAATGTTGCGGAGCAGTGCGATAGAATTATTGAGATAAGTGATGGGACGATATTGTCATGAAAAAATTAATTGACTTAATAATATTAAGAAAAAACGGTGAAACTGTTTGCAGTTGTTGCAAAACTCCCTGCCAGGGCTTTAAGGATCCAAGAGGGAAAATCCTTTGTTATGACTGTTATAAAAAGATTTGGGGAACAGCCCCTTAACAAAAGGAGCGATAAAAATGGCTGCACTAGAAAATTTAAAGTCTCTTAAAGCGGATATGCAGAATAAAGGTTGGGTAATAAGCAGTTTCTGCTTCAATTATGAAAATAGCGAGTACATAGCATTAGTTATCTTATACCAACCTAATGAAACCAAGCAAGAATTTGGTTTGCTGAAAATTGATTTCCTTCGTGCAAATGATATTAGCCAGCACTTATTAACAGAGGCAAATGCTGGGGGATTATTAGGTGAGGCAAAAAAAATCCGTGAATTTTTTGGGATAGAGTATGGAGAAAACATAGGTGATAGATTAAGAACGTTCTATAGGCATTTAGGGGCATTTGTGCCTAAGCAAGTTCCAATGAATATAAATGATGCTCAGAGAATAGCAATGGTTACATCACTAAGCCATGATGATGCGGAGGATGCAAACAAAATATATTGCTATAAGGTTAGAAGAAATCCCAAAAGAGAAAATGGGACAAATGGACAAAGAAGTCCGTTTAATGATAATAAAACAAGACTTTTGAGACCTAGACTATATGAAAAGCTGAAAGATGATCAGACATTAAGCTTTTGTTATTCCGAGGATCCTACAAAGGAAAAATCCGATGAAGAGATAGTAGGAAATTGGTCAGATAATAATCATAGTTAAGAAGGCGATTTTTGAATTATGAATAATATCACAGATAGCCAATTACCGATGCACAAGCCTGAAATATATTGCTATACTATCTATGGATTTCTTTTTTCTGTTGCACGAGAGAAAGATATGCCGTGGATCTATAGTAATTTTATACAAATAATGTATCACGAAGATTGGCAAATGCCAGTGTTTGAAGACCATTTAAATATACTTCAGGATTGTCCATTTATTCAAAGCTACATTTTAAATTTTAAGGGCAATGACGATGATTATATCAAGACAATAATAAATGCAATTGATAATGATTATTATTGTTATCTTTTCCTTGATTGGTATTATATCAATGATAATTACCATGGTGATCACTTTGCACATAGTGCTATTATAACTGGTTATAACACACTTGATAAAAGTTTTTCTATATACGATAATTTTGACAATGGTAAATTTATAAAAAAAGTTGTTTCCTTTGAGAATACTGCAAAAGCATTTTTTTCGTCAAAAAACTCTTCAACTGGAAATAAGAATGATAATGATCAGAGCGATGTTTTTTCTTATTTAAGAGATATAACATTTATGAAATATAATAACTGTGTTTACAATAAACTGGATCGTAAAAATATTGCCTTTCAGATTGAAAACTATCTTAAAAGTGAGCATACGATCATAAATCTTATTGATAACAGGTCAACATATGGATTAAATGTCTATAAAACATTGATTGAAAAGTTAAATGATATTGATTTCGATATGCTAAGAGACTTTCACTTAATTTATGAGCATAAGTACCTTATGTATAAACGACTTAAATATGTACTTGAAAAGGGTAAGTACGATGACCTCATAAAAAGTTATAGTGATTTTTTGCATGAGTTTTTGGTTCTTAGAAACTTGTATATTAAAAGCAGAATTAGCAAAACGGGCCAGATACAAATTGAAAAAATAAAAAACAAACTGTTATTTCTAGCACAAGAAGATAAGAAATTTATGCAGCAAATTTTAGCTGCAGTAAAGCAAGGTAGATGATGAGATGTCAAGAATAGGAATTATCGGGTACAACTCTATAAATTTAATAAAAAAAGTAACGGAAATCTGGAACGCTGGTAATTCTGTGGTACTGATTGATCCATTAATGCCTGTACCGATGCAGTTTGAAATTATGAGAATGACAAAAACAGAACTTTGTTTTATCGATGACAGTATATATCAAAAAAAACAGTATTATAAAAGTAATGATAATGAAATATCGTTTCAATCATATATCGGAACCACTGGTTTTACAGAAGTGTGCATAGAATCTTTAGGATACAAAACCAATTATACCGATAATGAAGCGGTTGTGATTTTTAGTTCTGGAACGACGGGTATCTCTAAAGGGATCATACTTACACATAAAGCTATCAATATCAATGCAGATGCGATAATTGAATATATGGGGATCAATAAAAATGATACGCTCTATATAGCAAAACCGTTTTCACATTCATCTACATTTGTAGGCGAGATATTGGTTTCTTTGAAAGTCAAAAACAGGATAGTTTTAGCAAAACCAACTGTACCTCCGAGAGTTATACTTAAAAACTTGAGTCAATATAACTGTACATTCGTTTGTCTTAATCCATATCTTTTAAAGCTTATTACTGAGGAACAAAAGAAGAACTGCTATAATTTGAACTCTTTAAAGAAAATATATGTCAGCGGCTCGCGCTTGTATGATGATCTTTGGCTTGATGCAAGACATACTTTTGGAAATACGGAAATATTAAATGTTTATGGGCTTACCGAAGCAGGCCCAAGAGTTTCTGCACAAAGAGGAAATGAAAAAAATAATTCAGTAGGAAAGCCAATAAGCAACGTAAAAGTGATAATTACTGATGCCAAAGGTAATAAAAAAGCCCCATTAGATATTGGCATTGTGAGTGTTAAGTCGCCGTCGATGATGAAGGGATATCTAAACAGTTCAAGTAAAGAATCAGTTTATAAAAATTGGCTGAATACTGGAGATATTGGATATACGGATGAAGATGGATATCTGTACATAATAGACAGGATGTCAGATGTAATAGTGATAAATTCTCACAATATCATTCCCACAACTATTGAAGACAGGATAAACAGTATTGAGGGAATAGATAGTTCATGCGTATTTAAGGCATCTGTAAATAAAAATGATGTACTATGCTGTGTTTATACCGGGAACGAAGTATCATCGTTAGAAATAAGGCGAAAATTGTCGGAAAGTTCTTTAAATTATGAAATTCCGTGTTTTTTTAAAAATATAAAATCTATGCCAATGACCTTAACTAAAAAAATGGATCGTAATGAAATAAAGAAGAAATTTTTGCAAGAATTTTTACAAAGAATTGAGAAGATATAATTATGAAAGAGATAATAATACAAATCATAAAAATAACTGTTATGACGTTGTGGGTGATGACGAGATTATCAATAGCAATAATATTTATGATGATTATGCTATTGATTCATTGTCATTTATTAATATAATTATGGAGATTGAGAGTGAACTTGGTATCAGTTTTCCTGATGAATATTTAAGTATGGATATGCTTAGTTCTGTTGAGAATATTTGTAATGCATTAGGAGTTTCAATAAAAAACACAAATGAGGCGCTTTGATGAATGAAAAACTATTTGATATAATAAAATACGCTTATAATAATAGCGATTTTTACAAGGAAAAGTTAAGACCTATATTCGAAAAAAATATTGATGAAATATCTTTAGAAGAATTCAAAACTGTAGACTGCGTATCAAGATTAGATTTAATAAATAATGTTTCTGATATTCTGTCTTACGATTATAAATATCTTAATAGGAAAGATCTTATTACTGAGCGGACATCTGGCAGCACCGGTGAAAACGTTACTGTGTACTGGAAACACAGCGATTGGATAAAATCAAATTATTACCTTTGGGAAAAAAGGCATGAATGGTATGGCATCAAGCCTTCGGATAAAATGTGTACTTTTCACACCAGAACAAACATCGGACGCTCGGCGTTGCATTTTGACAATAGAAGGATAATAAGATCCCACGCACAGCTGAGTTTCTCTGCAGTAAACTTCAATGAAGATGATCTTGAGGAATACTATAATGAGATAATCAAATTTCGGCCAACATGGTTCATGATGGCACCTACTATAGGACTGAAGTTTGTGGAGTATTGCAAGGCTAAAGACTTTATGCCACCTCCATCCGTAAAATATGTTGAGCTATTTGGAGAAATGGTATCAGAAGGTATTCGTAATAACATGGGCGAATTCTTTAACAATGCAAAAATTGCTGTTATGTATGGTGCAAAAGAAGTCAATGGTATTGCTTACACTTGCCCATGTGGGAAAATGCATGTATTAAGCGAAAATGTACATATTGATGTCGATGAGGATGACAATATCATCCTAACAAATCTTGTGAATGAAGCGTTCCCTATCATACGATATAAAATAGGAGACAAAGTAAAAGTTTCAAATTGCGAAAAATGTGATTGTGGAACAAACGGCCTTATAATTGATAAAATATTAGGTAAGTCAACGAGATTAGAGTATCTTGACAAAAAATCAGGAATAACATACTATTTGCTAAGTAATGTTATTGATAACGTTGACGCTATGTTTGATCATCCAATTCTCCAGTATAAGATATTATTTGGAAAACATCCGACCATTATGCTTTATTGCAGAGAAAACTATAAGAACTGGCATAAAACCATAAGTGATGAAATCAGGCACAAAGTGGATTCCATTATTAAGAACTGTGAATTATTTATTCAATTCTCAGAAACGTCTCTTAATGCTAACTCTGCAACAGGCAAACTTGATCCGATGGAGATTTAATTTATAAAGGGGTTATATAAAAATGTTGTTTAAACCGTTTGTAAAAACATTTAAACTATGTAATAAATACTATATGTATGAAGTAAACACCAATGATGTTATTAAAATAAGTAAAGAGCTTTACGATTATTTAATGCACTCGAATAATGTAATATCAGATGATGTTGATGATACTGTAAAAAACGAAGTTAACACCCTTATAGAGCAAGGATTCTTAATTGATAAGCACCCGCGTACTATCGAACATACAGAAACACCTATATTAAGAAGTATATTGGCCAATAATCTCGGTAAATTGACACTTCAGGTCACACAATCCTGTAATTTTAAATGCCGTTATTGTGGATATGCTGGTGACAGCTATCTAAATCGCAGCCACAGCAATCTTTCTATGACATGGGAAACTGCAAAGAAAAGCATAGATTTCTTTATCAGTCACAGCGGCATGAGCAGGATTGTTGAAATAGGATTCTATGGTGGAGAACCTTTTCTCGAACTGGATTTGATAACCAAATGTATTGAATACTGTGAAGAAAAGATGGCTGGCAAAACAATCAGGTACTTTATAACTACAAATGCAACGTTGATAAACCAAAAGGTAATTGATCTTTTAAATAAGTATAATATATTTCTTACTATAAGTCTTGATGGTCCAAATGAACTGCATAACAAAAATCGAAGATTTGCAATAAATGGGGAAGGTACGTTTGATAAGGTGTTTGCGGCAGTCGAACTATTATGTGAAAGCGTTACTGATGTATCAAAAAAGGTCAATATCAATGCTGTTGTTGACAGGGAAGAAAACATTGAAGAATACTATAGTTTTTTCGAAAATGAGCTATTCACTTCAAATGGTATAATTGTAAAGTATAGTTATATTGATGATAGTTTATTATCTGACAATATGCCTAATTCTGAAGAATTTGTATATAGCATGAAAAAGAATACACTTGATAAGTATTTGATATATTACTCATCTAAGGAATTTTATGATGAATCATTTGAAGAAATCGAGGACAATTTTGATAAGTATCAATCTCTCCCGGATACTATTCATCATGGAGGACCATGTATACCCGGTGCATCACGTCTTATGGTTACTGTTATGGGTGATTTGAAGCCTTGTGAACGTTGCTCGGAAAAAAGCAGTGTGTTGAGTATAGGAAACATCTATGCAGGATTTGATATAGATCGAGTTTCAGATTTACTTAATATCGGAAAACTCACAGAAGATAGTTGCAAAAAGTGTTTTGCGATACGTAGTTGTAGAATATGTGCAGCTAGAATAGACAACATTAATTCACTAAGTATTAAGCATAAGCTAAAACTTTGTGAGCAGCAAAAGAGCGAATTAATTGAAAACCTAAAAAAGCACGTCATCATTTCACATAAGCTTTGATATGATTTGGAACGATCAATGTCTAAGTGTTGTTGGTGATTGATTAATTAGATGGGAGTAATTATGGATACGATTATAGATTTTTTTAACCATTATAATAAAACTCTGGCAGCAGAAATAATTGCTTTGCCAGAGGATAATATTACTGTTATTCTTTCGTGTGATTTCTTTGTCAATTCGCTAGATGAAAAATGCTTTAATGGAGTCAATATATTCTCTCATAGTGAGTATATTTTTAATTCTTTTGACAAAAAGTGCATAATTCTGCCGACAGATATTGTTGATGAAGAATACATTTTCAATAGAATAGCTTTATACATATCAAAAAAAATAGACGTGGTTAATCTTTGTGAAATGACTGCTGACCACATTGATAAACTTGCCGTTTTGGCAGATAAAAACGGTGTTATTTTTGAAAATTACGCTGAAAAGCTCAATTTACAGACCGATATAATTGAAAACAATAAATTGAGTTCTGTTCCGATAGTATATATTAACGGGTTTGATCCAGCGTGTGAGCAGTTTACTACACAACTTATGTTGAGTCATATATGCGAACAAAAAGGCATAAGAGTACTTAATATTACCAATTATGCAAAAGGGAAATTATTCGACTTTGCCGATCTTTCTAAGATACTCGATATTAACGAAAACACTAACCATTTAAGTTTTACAACGATAAACAAAAGGATAAATAATCTGCTTGATGATACAACGGATATTATTATCATAAGTGATTCACAGCCTTTGTTGTCTATTGAGTCTATAGTTGAAAAAGAATTAACATATGGTTATAATCATTTTCTGTTAAAAAGTTCCGTTGGTTGTGATTTTTATATATATAATATTCCGGCAAATCTGATACGTAACGCTGATATTGATTCATTGACAGATAATTTAAATAGAATGACTGATTTTACTCCTACGGCATTTGGCCTTTCACATAAGGTTATTTATAAGACAAATAGTAAAGATTATTTTGCATCTGTTATAGCACAAGATGAAGAGTATGAAAATCTTTACAAATCGGCCGATTTTAAAAATGTTAAATTTGATACGAAGAATAGAGATAGTATACTGAATAATTTAAATATATGGTAGGATTAATATGAAGAATATTTTTTTTGAAGAGATTAAAGAGATAGTCAAAAAGCCTCTTGATAAAACCGAACCAAATCTGATAAAGCAGAATTTATCAGCTGAAGAGTTATTTGTATTGCTTTTTGAACTTTCACAAAGATATAACGTTGAGTTAAATCAATTTATTGATGCAGAACTGACGATAGGTAACATTTTTAATATTTGCATTACATCAGTAACTATATAAAATGAGGAGAAATCAATGAATAAAGTTGCTTTACTTGATGATGCAATAACTTCTAAGAAACTAATTGAAAAAAATGTTTGCGGCAGTTTTTATATCAATGATCAGCTTGGTGTAGAAAAGTATGATAATCAAATATCGGATACCGATACACATTCTGATTTTTGTGCAAAGATAATATGCAAATATGCTCCAAATACAGAAATATATAATATAATTGTAAAAGATACTGATAATTATGGTGATATACTCAAACTGATAGCAGCGATTGATTTTGCGGCAGGGCTTAATGTTGACATCATACATATGAGTTTAGGTACTGTTTACAAGTATTATATACGCCGCTTGCACAAAGCAGTGAAAAAGGCGTCAAGTAAATGCATTCTTGTAGCGGCAAGATCCAATTCGGGAGAAATCACATATCCAGCTGATTTTAAAGAGGTGATATGCTGTGTGGCTGAAGGACGAGATGATGTAGGCTTTGATCGGAGGGTAAACGGAAAACATATGATACGTGCCAATAACAGCCAGGTCACATTTTCACCTAATAGCAACAGTTTTGCCGCTGCATATTATACTGCTTTGCTATGCAGCAATTACAATGAAAGTGATTGACTTTACATAGATTTTTTCAAAAAAATTCTTAAAATGAAACCTGCTAAGAAAAATCAATAGGCAAAATGAACAAAGTTGAGAAAAGAAGCA
>ERZ791716.772-NODE-772-length-17425-cov-2.822568_pt1 | contig 17425 bp, 20 predicted proteins | sample MGYA00510049_ERZ791716 | MGnify/ENA primary metagenome ERZ791716 (study PRJEB30046, sample SAMN00715135) | human gut metagenome | study: EMG produced TPA metagenomics assembly of the A metagenome-wide association study of gut microbiota in type 2... | reverse complement strand
TGAGTATAAATGACATTAGCATTTTCTCTGATATCTTACCTGTATCAAACTTATTTTTTATGAGTATTGGGTCCTTTATTAAATCACCAGCATTAACCTTCTCTTTATTAATTAGTTTTTCTTTTGTGTTATCATCTAATCTTTCGTATTCACTGGACTTTATTCGTTCTCGTAACTTTCTATAAGATAAATTTTGTGTTTCTGCCATTTTTATATAATATTTTATTTCATTTATATTATTAAGCGTTAGTAGTTCCCTGTAATGAGTCCAGCTTAATTGTGAACGCATTGCGTTCACATTCTCATCTTTAAAAATAATATAAAATTTTCTAATTATAAATAAATTTCTATAATTATATTTTCTTCCAAATTCTTTGGTCAACTTATCAGAATACTTTTTTATTATTCCTTCACCATAGCTTTTTCCAGCATCATTTAACAACTTTCCAACTTTATAATATGTATTTAAATCACTTCTATTTTTCGAATAATCCTTTACCTTTTTATATACTTCATTATTTATTAATTCGTTTTTTATCTTGTTATAATAATTCATTATCTCCTCCTTTAATATAACAAAAAGGAAGTTACTCTTCCTTTTCTTTTGCTTTGGTTTTATGTCCAGAAGATAAAAACGTTACACGTTCACCAATTACTTCGGTAACTTGTCTTGCTTTTTCTTCTTCCTTCTCTATCATACGGGTTTGTATTCTTCCTCTTACGCCTAATAAATCACCCTTATGACAATATTCAGTAGTTGTTTCTGCAACATTACTCCATAAAGTACAATCTATAAAATCAGTATCATACTCTCCATTAGAGTTTTTATAACTTCTGGGAACTGCTAACGTTATGGTTGTTACATTTCTTCCGGTATCCGTTTTTCTAAGTTCAGGATCCTTAGTTAATCTTCCTATAACAACTAATTGATTTAACATAATAATCTCTCCTTTCGTTTTATAATTTACACGAAAGAATTATTATTATCAAAATACCATTTTTCCTAATTTTTTGTTATTTTCTTGCAAAAATGCAATTTCTGCATAAACAAAAAAAGAATTTCTGCATAACCTTTTTTACAGAAATTCTTTTTTAGTATTTTTTAATACAATTTACGACAATTTATTTAAAGCCTTTAAAAACTCATCTAAATAATTACCATAAAGTAGCGATTCATTAAATTTATTTGGTATTATTTCACCATGATAATCACTACCAGCAGTAATGATTAAATGATTTTTATGTGCTAACTTTAGTAATTCTTCAGAAAATTCATCACTTTGATTTGGATGGTACACTTCTATTCCGTCAAATCCCATATTTATAATTTCTTTATAATCAAATTTTTTTATTAAAACTGGGTGTGCTAAAACAGTTAGTGCATTATTTTCTTTTAATAATTTTATTGCATCAGATAAAGATATAACATCATATGGAACATAAGCTTTACTATCATCACCAATATATTTATCAAATGCTTCATCAAACGTGCAGCCTATTTTATCACAAATAGCTTCTGCAATATGAGGTCTTGCAATAAGCCCATCTGCTCTTTTCTTAACATCTTCATAATCTATTTTTATTCCATAATATTTTTCTAAATTATCTATTATTTTTAGGCATCTATTTAATCTTTTTTCTTCATTAATTTTAAAGTAATCAATAAGTTTCTTATCAGGAATATCCTTAAAATATCCTAATATATGAATTGTTTCGCCTTTGTATTTGCAGCTTACTTCTACCCCAAGTATAAATTTAACTGTCGTATCTAATTTTACTATATCATATGCCGCATTTAACGTATCATGGTCTGTTATTCCTATTACGTCTATGTTATTTTCAAGTGCTAGTTCATTTATCTCGCTTACCGTTTTTGTTCCGTCTGAATGGCTTGTATGAACATGTAAATTTGCTTTCATCTATATCACTTTCCTTATAAGTAAATTATATCATATTAGAAAAGAAATGCATTATCTTTTGCATTCCTTTATCTCCTCACCTTTAAGCAATTGGTTTAGCTCAACCGCATACTCAAGAGGCAACTCTTCTCTAAAGGCATCAATAAATCCCATAATAAGAAGTTCGGTTGCTTTATTCTCATCTAGACCTCTAGTCATTAAATAAAATAACTGATTAGGATCTATTTTGGAAACGGTAGCTTCATGTTCTAATGAACTGGTTTTATTTTCACAAATATTTGTTGGAAACGTATCGCTTTTTGATAATTCATCTAAAAGTATTGTATCACACTTGACGTTAGCTGATGAATACTTAGCATTTTTAGTAATCTTAACTAACCCTCTATATGATGCATTTCCACCATTTCTACCAATTGATTTAGATAAAATATTACTTTTAGTATGCTTTCCTAAGTGTATCATTTTAGCGCCCGTATCTTGAATTTGACCATTATCTGCAAGAGCAATTGTTGTACAATTTCCTTTTGCATAATCCCCTTTTAAAATGCAGGCTGGATACTTCATCGTAAGTTTTGAACCTATGTTTCCATCAACCCATTCCATTGTTCCGCCTTCTTCAACTAAGGCTCTTTTGGTAACTAAATTATACACGTTATTAGACCAGTTTTGAATCGTTGTATATCTACATTTAGCGTTTTTTTCAACGTATATTTCAACTACTGCAGCATGAAGAGAGTCAGATGAATAAGTTGGTGCTGTGCATCCTTCTATATAATGTAAGTCGCTTCCTTCATCTACTATTATTAACGTTCTTTCAAATTGTCCCATATCTTTAGATTCTATTCTAAAGTAACTTTGTAGTGGTCTATCTAACTTAGTGTTTGGAGGTACATAAATAAACGTACCACCAGACCATACAGCAGAATTTAATGAAGCAAACTTATTATCATCGTTTTTAACTAACTTTCCAAAGTATTTTTTAAATAAATCAGGATACTTTTTTAACGCTGTATCAGTGTCTAAAAAGATAACGTTTTTATCTTTCAATTCCTTAAGCATATTACTATATAATCCTTCAGATTCATATTGTACGTGTACTCCGCCTAAATACTCTTCTTCCGCTTTTATAAGTCCTATGTCTTCAAATGTTTCTTTAACACCTTTTTCTAAATTATCCCAGTTATCTTTTATATCATCAAATACTTTCTTATAATACGTAATATCATCTAGGTTAATATTTATATTAGGCCCCCAGGAAGGCATTTTTTTAAGCTTAAAAACATCATAAGAATCAAGTCTAAACCTAGTCATCCAATCTGGTTCATTTTTAAGTTTTGATATTAGTTCTACCTTTTCTCTATCTATTCCCTTTGATAATGTTTTCATCTAATCAGTCCTTTGCCTAATAAATACTACGTGGATAAATTTTTTCGTTTTCCTCAACTATTTCATCTACTTCTTTCACTTCATCTTTATCTAAGAAGCTCCAATATAATGCCGTTTTATTTCTTCTGTTATAATTTTTTAAAAACTCTCTTTTATCATCATCTGTTTTCATATTTTTTAAGCTTGGAAACATATCATTAGCATCATACGCCGAATAGCAAAATTTTTCATTATTAGTAATTTGACCTTCTTCGTATGCTTTTCTAATAGCATTTAATCCAATGCAAACCTTATATTGTGGTTTTTTTTCTAATAATACATCTGTTGCAACATCATCTTCTATTGTGCATATTGCATTTCTATAATTTAACACATTAAGAAACTCGCCATTCATTTTTAATATGGCAATACTACAAGCATAGTTTTTATCCTTGTTCTCTACCTTTTGCAACTTCATTTTTTTACTTGTTATCAATTTCATAATTATTTATCTCCTTCTAAAATTTTTTTAACACCTTCATATGGAAGAAGTGCACATTTTTTTCTATTTGGCTGTTTATATATTTCATCATAACAATTAGCCTCACCTAAAACGTCTTTATCATACGGTCTTTCTTCTATCATATTTTCGTAATTATTAATTATTTCTTCTGCTTCTTTAACAGTTTTTCCTTTTAATAATTCAGTCATTATGGACGCAGATGAAGTTGATATAGCACAAGCCTCACCATCAAATTTAATGTCTTTTATAATATCATCTTCTATCTTTAATGCAAAGTCCAAATTATCAATACAAGTTTTACTGTTCATATTAACAGTTTTATATCCTACGGTATCTTTAATACCCTTATTTAACGGATTTTGATAATGCTCTATCATAATACTTCTTTTTAAATGTTCGTCCATAATAACCTCCTTTATAATGATTCGTATAATATATTATCATTATCTAACTTTTCTACTAACTTATCTATATCTTCTTTTGTATTATAAAAATACATACTTGCTCTACAAGTGTTTTTAACTCCTAATACTTCTGATAATATCTTAGCACAATGATTTCCTACCCTAACGCATATACCAGATTTATTTAAGTATGCTGCAACATCTTGTGCAAAAACACCTTCTACATTAAACGTTACTATTCCGTTTTCTATATCCTTATTATATATGGTTATGTTCTTTAACTTAGACATTTTATCTATCATATATTTTTTTAATTCTATTTCTTTTTTATGAATGTTATCTATTCCTACTTTGTTTATGTAATTAATTGCTTCTCCAAAACCAAATATACCTGCAAGATTCTGTGTACCTGCTTCTAGTTTTTCTGGTAATTCTTTATACTCTATGTTACCTAAACTATCAAAGAAAGCGTTCATTCCTCCTCCTTCTATTAAAGGTTTAACTAAATTTAAGTACTTTTCTTTACCATATAAAACACCAACTCCAGTTGGTCCTAACATTTTATGTGCTGAAAAGCTTAAGAAATCAACATCTAAATCTCTTACATCAACCTTTTGGTGAGGAACGCTTTGTGCTCCATCTACTATAACTATTATTCCTATTTTATGAGCATACTCACATATTTCTTTAATTGGTCTTATATCTCCTATTACGTTAGTTACGTGTGATAAAACAATTGCTTTGGTCTTTTTTGTTATTTTCTTTTTTACGTTTTCTAAGCTAACGGTTAAATCAGGATTTAAATCTATGTAATTAATTACCGCTCCATTTTTACTAGTTATATCAAACAAAGGAAGTATTAAAGATGCGTGTTCTGACTTAGTTGTTAATATTTCATCGCCAGACTTTAAATAATCTTTTAAAAATCCCTTAATTATAAAGTTTAAACTTTCTGTTGCGCCAGATGTAAAAACTATTTCACATGCTTTTTTAGCATTAATAAACTTTTTAGTTTCTTCTCTTACGTTATTTAACTTATCATCAACTATTTGACTTATGTTGTAATCTCCTCTGTGAGCATTAGCTGAGTAAGATGAATAATAATTAGAAACTTCATCTATTACGCATTTAGGTTTAAACGTAGTTGCACTATTATCTAAATAAACAATGCCTTTATTTAGCATTGGAAAATCTTTTTTATAATCCATAACAATCACCTCCATTCTTTTTTTAATTTCTTTTTTAATTTTTCTTTTTCATCAAAACATATATCAAGTGTTCCAATAATTAAACCATTAATAAGTAAGTCTTCACAATCTCTTCTATTAAGCCCTCTACTTTTCAAATAAAATAACTCTTCTTCTTTAAAATTGCCAATAAAAGCTGCATGACGTGCTTCTGCATCAAATGAATCTATTAATAAAACTGGGTTTATCTCATTTTCATTTACATCATTTAACGTAATTATCTTGCTATCTTGATTAATCTTACTTATAGAAGCATGTTTTGGTGCAAAACTTACAACATCAAATTTAATAGTACCATCTTTTTTAGTTATACCATTATTATAAATGGAACTTTCGGTATTTTTAGCATTATGATTAACCTTAACATGACATAAAACTTTATTAATTGCAATAATAGAATTACAGATTTTTACGTTTGAAAAACATTCGTTTAAATTAACTTCTATCTTTCTATCAGATGGATTATAACTTAACACATTTAACACTACAAATCCTTTATTAACATTTATTAAAACATTTGTTTTTTTTACGTTTTCTTCCATAAAAAGTATGTTTACATTTGCATCATTAACATTTATCTCATACGTTTCATACTTGTTATTATTAATTAAAAGATTAGTATCTTCTTTTACGTTAATCACTACTTTGTCATTTAATATTTTTTCAATGTTATTACCGCTTCCTACTACTATCCTATTCACTTTCTTCACCCTTAGTGGATGCTTCTATCACTACTTTTTCGAAGTTAAATCCATTATTTTCAATTTTTTGTGCTAATTCATAGTCTCCAGTTTTAATTATTTTTCCATCTTTTACAACATGAACAAAATCCGGCTTAACATACTTTAATAAATGTGTATAATGAGTAATAATTAAGTACGATGAATTTTTGTTATTATCTTTATATCTATTAATATTTTCAGAAACTATTTTTAGAGCATCAACATCTACTCCTGAATCTATTTCATCTAACATAATAAATGATGGTTCTAACATAAGCATCTGAAGTATTTCATTTTTTTTCTTTTCTCCACCAGAAAATCCTTTATTAACACTTCTATGAACCATTTCATCAGGCATTTTTAAATCACTTTTAGCTTTATCAATTTTTTTAATGAACGAATATAAATTAATGTTTTTACCTTCTTTACTTGATAAGGCTGTTCTTAAAAAATCAGAGTTAGTAACACCATTTATCTCTATAGGATTTTGCATAGCTAGAAAAATACCTAATCTTGCTCTTTCATCGGTTGTAAGCTTAAGTATGCTTTTTCCGTTATATAATATATCTCCATTTAAAACTGTATAATTAGGATCAGCCATAATAACTTTAGTAAGGGTTGATTTACCGACACCATTAGGTCCCATAATTACATGAACTTCACCATCATTTATAGTTAAGTTAAATTTATTTAATACTATTTTATTTTCAACCTTAACAGTTAAATCTTTTATTTCTAACATAAAATCAACTCCTGCCTTTATATTTTATCACTTTTTTTGTCTTTTTTACATATATACAAACAAAAAAAATAGAGAATTCTCTCTATTTTATCTATTCTTAACTAAAGTAGTTGATTCTTGCTCTTTATTATTTTGTTCATTATCAACGAAATATGTTTCTGGTTCAAATTTTTCTAATTTTGCATAATTATCAACAAAAGCACCATCAATATAATAATATCCAGTATAGCTTTCATGGACAGACACTTTATCTTCCATAGCATCTATTGCACATTTATCAACCGTTCCATATCCAATGGCCCTATTAAAATCATTATCCAATAATAACTTAGAAAAAGGAGCATAACAAACGGGATAATTAGATACTTGTCCCTCATATAAAGTGAAAGTACTATTACATAGTACGTCATAAAACTCATACTTTTCTCCATTTTTTCGTATGTATCCATAAGATTCTCCTACTATAAAAGAATCATTTTTTTTCATCAACACAAGCAATAACGCTTAAAGTATTACCACTTTCATCGCATAAACTTATTGGCTCTTTTTGTTCTTCATCAACAATATCTTTTACACTACAACCAACAAAAGAGGTTGCCATAATCCCAGCTAATGCTTTTGCTATTACACATTTTACTAATTTATAACTCTTCTTTTTCATAATTATCTACATTTTCTTTCATTAGACTTTTTGTATGCATTATATTCTGCTGCGTCTATAAATTTATTAAATATTTTTTTACTATTTTCATCATCACCCATTAGTTCTGGATGCCATTGTAATCCAATGTTAAAATCACAGTACGGATTTTCAATTGCTTCTATTACACCATCATTAGATAAAGCACTGATTGAGTGTATTCCACTATCTGGTATTTTATATGAATGTCTACTACTTACCATTATTTTATCTTTACCAACTATATCTCTTAATTTACCTGGTAATAAAATAACCTCATGAACATATTTTTCATCACTCAATTGATGATTGATTACTAAATCTTCTATTTTTTCATTTTGAATCCAATCTTTTTTATGTGCTGCCATTATTTGCATTCCTGCACATATACCAAGATATGGAATGTTTTTTGACAAAGTATAACCATATATAAATCTATCAAAATCAAAAAGTTTTAAAGCTCCTGGTTTTATAATAGCATCACACATTTCAATCGAATCTATTATATCTTCCTTTTCACTAATGGTTAAATTTGGAATATATCTTAAACGTTCTTTTTGAAAATTCGCTACCTGGGTAGGAAAAATTCCTACTGGTCTTCCTCCAGCTTTAGAAATACTTTCTATAACTGGCGTTAATACCTCATATATCATATCTCCATCTTTATCTTCATATGGATATTCTACAACACCTATTATTGGTCTAGACATACCATCACCCCTTTATTGGCCATATGTACTAACATATTTATTCATTTTTGTCAATTTTTACTGCATATCAAAGTTTAATGGACATAGCAATCAATTAAATCATACGGATTAACACAAACTTCTTTATTTCTTCTATATAAATACTCACAACCAACAATATATACAACATCATCTTTTTGTTTCATTTCAAGCGCTTTTTCTATTGCTTTTCCTCTATCATATATTACTTCATAATTATCACATGAAAGCGTGCCTGTCATACCTTCTAGTGCTAAAGAAATACCGCTCTTATTTCTATCAGTTGTAAAAATAACATAATCAGAGTATTTCGTGGATATCTTCCCAAACTCTTTATATTCAAAGATATCTCTTTCTTCTAATCTTCCTATTACCGAAATTATCTTTCCTTTTTTATTTTTAGATAAAAACTGCATATCCTTTCTTAACGCATCGACAGTAACAGCAAAATCAATGATTACACCTTTATAATTCTCCATTCTACCTTTCATACTAAAATTATTTATTGCAGAAATACAATCTTCTATCGTTAACCCTAACAATATACAAGTTAAAACTGATGCACAAATATTATAAACGTTGTTAATACCTATTAACTTTGTTTTAATATTATATTCATTACCTTTATAAACGATTATAAAATCTGTTTCATATAGACCTTCTTTTATATCTTTAAAATATAAATCAGCCTTATCATTTTTACCAAAAGTAAAAGCCTTTGCAGTACTTTTATCTTTAAAATAATGATGATTTATGTCATCAGCATTTAAAACCAAATAACCATTTTTCTTTATTTTATGGACTATCTCAAGTTTCGAAGAAAGATAATCTTTTATATCACTATGTTCACCAATATGAGCTTCAGAAAAATTTGTAACTAATGCTATATCAAAAGTAATGTTACCAAGACGATTTTGTTTTAGTCCGTAACTAGAACTTTCTATAACAATATTATCAACTTTGTTTTCTTTAAATTTATCAATGATCTTATATAACTTATCAATCGGTAAAGTTGTATTGGGAACATCAAATTCTTTAAAATTATACTTTTTAGAGTGAACGCCATTAGTTCCAATACATCCACAATTTAGCTTATAATTCAAAATTTCATTTATTAAATTACATACCGTAGTCTTACCAGCTGTTCCAGTAACTCCTACTACATTTTTAAACTTATTATTTGGATTACCATAATACCAGTCCATTATCTCTGGAATGCTAAAATTAACATCATTAACCATAACTACTGGCACCTTAACGTTTACGTTTCTATCACATACAAGTGCAAGAGCACCGTTTTCTATTGCCTCGTTAATAAAATCATGGGCATCGCTATTTATACCCTTACGACATATAAATAAGTCTCCTTTTTTTACTTGTTTAGAATTTAATTGTACCCCACTTATTACTACGTCTATTCCACAATTAAACAAAGTCTTTAAATTTTTCATATTATCACCTACTAAAATTATAACATATTGGATAATTATATGATACAATTTAAGTAGAGGTGAAAAAATGAAAGATTGTATATTCTGTAAAATAGTTAATGGAGATATTCCAAGTATGAAGGTATATGAAGATGATATTTGTCTTGCTTATTTAGACATTAATCCAGATAGTGATGGTCATACATTAATAATACCTAAAAAGCATTATAAAGATATATATGATATACCAAGTGATACTTTACTTCATATATATGAAACTGCTAAAAAATTAATGGATATGTTAAGAGAAAAATTAGGCTGTGATGGTTTTACACTACTTCAAAATAATGGTAGCATCCAAGAAGTAAAACACTATCATTTGCATATTAAGCCACATTATAAAAATAATCATCCAGTTAAATTAGTTAAAGATACTAACTTAATTAAGGATCCAAAACAAGTTTATAACAAGATAAAAGAAGCATAGTCGCTTCTTTTTAATTTACTCCTAAATATTCTTCTAGAGTAAGACCGCTTAAGTAAACATCTTTTGCCTTTTTTTCTCCTAGATATCTCACGTGCCAAGGCTCATATATATAGCCAGTAATATCAGTCTTACCTTTTGGATATCTTACTATAAAACCGTATAAATATGCATTTTCTGCTAACCATTTAGCTTCTATAGTATTTGCAAAAGACCTATCTACACTACCTATATCAAAAGCAAGTCCTGTTTGATGTTCTGACTCACCTGGTTTTGCAGAGTACGTGTTAGCTTTCTTTTCACCATCTTTTTTTACATATTTATTATAAAGCTTTTCTTGCGTTTCATATGATCTATATCCAGAAATAAGTGGTATGTTAAGTCCTAAAGCTTTAGCATCAGCCTGCATTTTCTTTAAGTTTTTTAAGGCTTCTTTGTTTACCTTGGGATCATAGTTTTTTGGTAAATGATAAGTTTTATTTACAAGTAAAATGCCTTCAACATATGTAATTCCATTTAAAACTTTTATTTCTGGACTTTTTATAGTACTTTGGGTTTTATCTTTTACAATTATCGTTCTTGTTTTTTTGCAAGTATTTCCACTTGAATCAGAAACCTTATACATTAATTTATAAGTCCCAGAGCGTTTTGTATTAACTTTACCCTTTATCTTTACTTTATTTTTTATATTGCCATCATAATTATCAGTTGCAGTAAAGTAAGGTTCTTTATAATTAGAACCATAATCAATTATCATTTCTTCTTCTCCTAAAAGATTTATCTCTGGTTTCACATCATCTATAACAGATACTTTTCTAAACAAATAATATTTATTATCAAGCTTATACAAAACGATGTAATCTCCAACTTTTTTTGTATTTAAATTAGATTTAATTATTATATTATTATTCTTTTTATTATTAATAGAAAATGATACATACTCTTCCTTATAATCGTCACCAAATCTTAGTTTTATATTATCTTTACCATTTAATTTATAAGTTACATTACTTTTTTTATGTTTTTTTATAATCTTATTACAAAATCCAAATGTCTTAGATTTTCTAATTAATATTTTTTTCTTATCTTTAAATCCTGCATTTATTAATTCTTCTTTTAAATTCTCCTTTATTAATCTATCTTTAGAATTTAAAGAATACTCCTCTTTTGTTATACATGATAAAAATTTCTTTTTATAAGTTGTTTTGGCATCAATTGAATAATTACTAGTGGTTATTTTATCTTCATAAGTAGTTTTAAATATAGGGAGTAAAAATATAAGACTTCCAATAACGTATATTATAAATATTAGAAATAATATAAATATGATCCAATTCAATAATTTTATTTTTTTATTACCAATTTTAATAGTTAACATGGAAAGTATCACCTCCACCCGTTTATACCTTTATTCTATCCTATTTTTACAAAATTAACAATAAAAGAAAAAAGAAGCTTTTAAAAGCTTCCTTTAGCATACAAACGAACCAACTATTATAGCAAGTAGAATATAAAGTACTATTACTAATAAGAATCCACTTCCTTTTCTTGCTCCGCCACATGGGTTGCAAGTGTTAGTTGTAGTTGAATTTCCGCAACATGCCATAGTTTAAACCTCCTTTTTTTATACTAAACGTAAGCACCTATGATGATTACTAATAAGATGAATAATACTAATATAATTCCAGCTCCGGATGCATAATTGTTTCCCATATTTCATTCCTCCTTTTTGTCTTTTCAAAGTATTTTATGGTAATAGTATAAAATGTGTGATTATCTTTCTTTAAAAAAGTTGTGTTTTAGCATATAATTTGTTATGATATATAAGTACATTGATAGGAGGAAGATTAAATAATGGCAGAAAAGAAAAACGCTTCAGGCAAAAAAACTACTGTTAGTAAGAGCTCTAAAACTGCACAAAAAAGCACTCAAGTAAAAAAGAGTGAAACTAAAAAAACAGTTAAAAATGCAAAAAAAGCTCCTGCTAAAAAAGAAACTGTAAAAAAAGAAGTTAAAACACCTAAAGTAGTTGATGCTTACGAAGCAAAAATAAAAAAAGAAAAAAAGGATTCAAAGTTTAAAATCTGGTTTAATAACTTAACTTTAGAACAAATAATAGTTGGTGGTGTAATTATAATTGCCATACTATTAATAGTATTAATTGGTGTAAGTACAAAAAATACCAAGACTAAAAATGGTGATGATATAGTTGTTCAAATTGATGGTAAAACAGTAACAGCAAACGAACTATATAAAGAACTTAAAAATCAAAGTGGTGAGCAAGTTGCAATTAACTTAATCGATGAATACATTCTAAATAAAGAATATAAAACAACTGACGAAATGAAAGAATCTGCAAAAAGTACCATTGAAAATTATAAGAAAACATATGGTGATAAATACGACCAATTCTTACAATATAATGGTATTAGTGATGATGCACAGTTAAAGGAATTATTAATTAAAAATAGTAAATTAACTTCAGTTACCGAAGATTATATTAAAGAAACTTTAACAGAAAAAGAAATGAAAAAATACTATGATGAAAAAATAGTTGGTGATATTTCTGCTAAACATATTTTAATATCAACAAAAACTGATGATTCTGCAACTGATGAAGAAAAGAAAGCTAAAAAAGAAGAAGCTAAGAAAAAAGCAGAAGAAATTATTGCTAAGCTTAAAAAAGGTGAAGACTTTGATAAGCTTGCAAAGAAATATTCTGATGATGATCAAACTAAAGGTAAAGGTGGAGATTTAGGATACTTTAACACAGGTGAAATGGAAGAAGCATTTGAAACTGCTGCTTATAAACTTAACGTTAACGAATATACTACTACTCCAGTAGAAACAAGTTATGGATATCACATTATTATGAAAACTGGTCAAAAAGATAAACCAAGTTACAAAAAATCAAAAGATAGTATTAAAGAAAAACTAGTTGATGAAAAGAAAGATAATGATAGTACAATAAGTGCTAAAGCTATGATTGCATTAAGAAAAAAATATAACATTAAAATTAAAGATAAGACAGTAAAAAATGATTATAATAGTTATATTAAAAATGCAACAACGACAACTACTACAACTACTGCATCAAGTAGTAAATAAAAAAAGGCTTTTAATTTTAAGCCTTTTTTAATTTTCTTCTTTTAATACTTCTTTTATATCAGATGCAGTATATCCTTTAGAATATAGTTTTTGTGATATAAAATACAAAAGTTCTTGTCCGTTATATTTTACTTTATACTTATTATATAATTTTGCATAATCCTTTTTAAGTTTTAATTTATCTGATGTTATTTCTTTACTCATCAATATACTTGTTACTAAATCTTTAGAATATCCCAAATTAACAAAGTGATTAATTATTTTTATTTTAATAGCATTTTGACTACCCTTTTTAATTTTTAATTCCTTATCAATTAGCTTATTTAATTTTTCTTCTACTTTTCTTTGATCTATTAGTGCTATTTCACTTTCAATTATATCTTTATTAACTCCGTACTTTATTAACTCCATCTTAATTTTTTGAGGTCCTTTATTTGTTAAATTCATACTATCGTTAATGAATGACTTTGCATATTTTAAATCATTTAAATAGCCTTCTTTAATAAGTCTTTCTGATACTTTGCTTGCTACTAAATTATTAAACCCTTTTTTTATTAAATAATCATTTATTTCTTTTATGCTTCTCATTTTAACCGAGATATAACCTAATGCCAACGTGTAAGCATACATATCGTTATTTTGTTTTTTTAAAGCCTCTAGTAATTCATCTGATATTTCTTTTGTTATTAAAAGATTATTTTTTATTATTACATCTTCATATAAAGTTATATCACTATTATTATCTAAATATAACTTATATTTATCTTTTGATTGTTTTTTGAATTTTAGTATTTTCATAAAATACCTCCGTATAAGAAAAAAAACATAATACTATTTTACTTGTATTAAGTCTTCCATCACTTCTTCTAGTGCTCTACCAATGTTCTTAGAACACTTATATTTTGATTCTGGCATTTGTAAATGTCCAGTTTCCGCTATTTCTTTAGCTCTTCTTGCTGCAACATGAACAAGTAAGTACTTAGAACCAACCTTTGTAAGTAGTTTATCTATTGATGGATAAATCACTAATATCACCTTCCCTTCATATAGTATACAACAAGTGTCATTATAATATCAAGCTGTTTTACATTTTTTTACATTGTTTTTGCCTTTTTAGTACTATATACTTTATTACTAACTACATCAATTATTTCTTTCATAACGTTTAAGGACTTTTCATCAAAATCTATGTTTGATTCTTTTGCTTTTTCTTTTCCTTCTTCATACACATTTCTTGATTTGTTAATCAAAGAATTTAACTCGTCATAAGACATTTTAGATGAATCATAATTTTCCTCATAATAACTTCTTAGTAAGTTTTTATCTCCTAATGAGTCTATACAAATATCAACCCCAAATAAGCCTTCTATTAAAGGATATAGTCCGTCAACATAATTTATATCATCTCTATTATTTCCATAAAGTGTATCTAACACATGTAACCCAATTATTTGTCTTATCGTATCCTTTTCTTTTTGCCACTTTTGATATAGTTCTTCTCTTGTCATATTAAATCTCCTAAATCTCAATTAATTTAATTATAACACATTTTTATTATAAATATTTATTTTTATGCATAGAAAAAGAAGATATTTCCTATCTCCTTAAAATTTTTGCCCGCAGCAACCTGGATCTATGTTAGTTACTACGTTTTCTTCAGAACAAGTATATTCTGGTCTATAAGTATGTTCTATTATATGATTATTAATTACCCTAGTATGTATTGGGCAAACATGTTCAACTCTATGACATATATTTCTTTCTACGCATCTTTCTATTGTTGGTTCTATTACTGGTCCACAGCCACATTGTCTATCCATATCGCAGCATGAGTCTTCTTGTTGCCAGTTATTTTGGCAACAACATTTGTTATTATTAAAAAACATTTAAAATCCCCCTTACCTACTTTATAGTATGAGAATTTTAAATGTTTGAATAGGTTATCGTTTAATTATTAAACAAGTTCTTTTTTATTATTCATTATTTTACTTTATCCTCATCTGTTAAAGAATCTATCTTCTTTTCTAATACCGATAATTCTTCATCCATTGATTTTTGAAATTCAAGAAAAGAACGCTGCATTTCCATAAATCTATCAGTTTCTTTCTTTTTCTTTTCAATTATTTCTTTAACTTTACCACTTATTTCCTCTAATTCTTGATATTTAGAATGTTCTTCTTTGGTAACACCAATTTTACCTTCAGAAGGTTGAAATACACTCACATTACCAATTGTTTCATCTTTATTTAAAATAATACCACCAGCTGTTTTAAATGTATCATCATAATGTTCTTGAACATACCATTCTAAACTATCAACATCTAATCCTTTTGGAACAATTTCTTCTAAGTTTAATGGAATAATTTTATCTAAATTTAAGTTATCTACTCTATTAATATATACGTTATAGAATAATCCACCTTCAACAGGACTTTTTGGATTAGGTACAAAATATACGTTAACATTACTATTACTTCTTCCAATAAATTCTTTTTGTCTTTCCTTAGAATAATTTATTTCTTGTACATAATAGTAAGTTTTAGGTAATCCTGATAGTTTATCAAATAATAATTCAAACGCCTTATTATCATATGGATAATACCTTTTCGTTATATTTTGCAATTCATTAATAATTTCATCGCTATCTAACTTTTTACCTTCTAATAGCATATTAGCAACATTTATAAACTCATTAGAAGGTATTTTATCAGCTTTAGGATAAATAATACTATTACCACTAAAGTAATTTGTTATAGTAGATATTGTTAAATTAACAGGTAACTGACTAATTCTTTTAGCATCTTTTATTCTACTCATAATATCTTCATGATTCAACTCTAGTATCTTAGATATTTTTCTATCTCTTAAATTAATTTCTTCTACCAAATATTTTATTCTAGTTTCTATTTCTAATAGTTGTGGTAATATTTCTTCATACATATTATTTTGATTACCCAAACCAGATTTTTTACAAGCCATTAATAAGTGATACTTAAATAATTTTTCATTAACACCTACTCCAGCTAACAATAAATCTGCTACATCACTTAAATATTTAACATTTATTTTATCATTATAATTATTTTTTGTATTATCAGATATTAATCTAGTTAGCTTAGCCTTAGTAATAGTAGGTATTTCATCTATTTCATTAGCATTATTAATTAAACTAATATTTTTATTATGTTCTTGTAAATATCTTCTAGCTTCTAACTCATTAATCTTTTTTATTCTTAATTTTATTTCATCTACTAAATAACTAATTCTAGGACTAGAAAGTATAGTATTAATCTTACTTATTATCTCTTCACCACTTACTTCACTATAATTATCTTTCATTATAGTTAACAAACTAGTTTTAACATTATCACTTATACCTTCTTCAAATATTATACTAGATATAGTTGCATATAAAGTAGCACTTAAATGATTATTGTTAAAATACAAATTAGATGCTAAAAAACTAGATAAAGTGGATATTGTTACGTTTGGTAAATCCTCTTTAGTATTTGCATTATTAATAGCTTCAATTATATTATTATGTCTTAATAATTCTCTTTCTTCCGTCATATGTATTACCTCCTATATAAATACTTTTATATTATAATTTAAAATTTCACTTTTACTTAATATTTTATTTTTTATTATATCTTTACTAATACCCTTATCTATAAAATAATTAATTATATGTTTCATATCATGAATATTATTAGTAAGTATATTATTATTTTTATTTATTAACATTCCAAACTCTTCATTACTAAATGATAAAGTATTTTCAAAAACATTTCTAATCAGCTTATACTTTTTTATATCACCAGTAATAATACTAGGATTATTTTTAATTATTTTAACTATGGAATCATTATCAAGTCTTCTTTTTTTAAGAAACTTTAAATTACCTGCTAAAACTTCATATGATATATTATATATTTTTTTATTATCTATTTCAACATCATCAATATCAAGTGGAGTAAAACCATAACTTAATAATAAATTATAAACTCTATCACTCATACTATATACTCCTTCCTTTGTTTATTTCATCTAATTCTAACTCATTTATGTACTCTA
>ERZ791716.745-NODE-745-length-17738-cov-3.173161_pt1 | contig 17738 bp, 13 predicted proteins | sample MGYA00510049_ERZ791716 | MGnify/ENA primary metagenome ERZ791716 (study PRJEB30046, sample SAMN00715135) | human gut metagenome | study: EMG produced TPA metagenomics assembly of the A metagenome-wide association study of gut microbiota in type 2... | reverse complement strand
TCAGGTGTGCCCGCGAAATGGCCTTGTGACAACGGCAGCAATGTCGACGACGACGAGTCGACCGGCGTGCTCATTATGGAGTTGCGGTCGTGGCTGACCACCTCAATCTCAGAATATCGCGTGTCGAGGGCGGGCTTGAAAATCTCCACTCGCTGCTTTGCAAACTCGGCGCGTTTAAGCCTTCTTATAAGTTCTTCGGTCTTGCCCGAGAACATCGATCCGCACACAACTTCTATTCTTCCAGGGCGGTGTGCCTCGCCTGCCAGATTGTTGTTCATTATGGCGCAAAATTACAAAGACGTTTTAAAAATTGCAAAGAAATATAGCGTTTTTTTGCACTCGTGAATTATTTAACTTATATTTGTGGCGAATTATGGGCTTGTTATATATAGTACCCACACCGGTGGGAAATATGGAAGATATGACGCTCAGGGCCATACGCATCTTGAAGGAGGCCGACCTGGTTTTGGCTGAGGACACCCGCACGTCGGGCATACTGCTCAAGCATTTTGAGATAAAGAACCAGCTCTATGCCCACCACAAGTTTAATGAGCACGGCACGTCGGCGTCGATAGTGGAGCGGCTTAAGGCCGGAGCCACGGTGGCTCTGATAAGCGATGCCGGCACTCCCGGCATAAGCGATCCGGGATTCTTCCTGGTGAGAGAGGCTGTCAGTGCAGGTGTAACGGTGCAGTGTCTTCCCGGCGCCACGGCTTTTGTGCCGGCTCTGGTGTCATCGGGACTGCCTTGCGACAGATTCTGTTTCGAAGGCTTCCTGCCTCAGAAGAAGGGGCGCGCAACCAGGCTTGACAGTCTGCGCGAAGAGCCACGCACGATGATATTCTATGAGTCGCCCTACAGAGTGCTGAAGACTCTCGAGCAGTTTGCCGAATATTTTGGCGAAGACCGCAGGGCAAGCGCCTGCCGCGAGATATCCAAGATACACGAAGAGAGCGTGCGCGGCACACTGGCTGAGCTTATAGCCCATTTCAAGGAAACCGAGCCGCGCGGCGAATTTGTCATCGTGGTGGCCGGCAAGAATGTTAAAGAAAGGAAACCTAATAATTAATAGCATTATGAAAAAGGTATTATTTTTCGCGGCATGTTTTATGGCTTTGGTCGCATGTAACAACGAGAAAACAGGTTCTAATCTGCCTCAGGTAAGCCAAACAGACTCTTTACAGAAGATCATAGAGCAGAAGGACAATGAGATAAACGACATGATGGGAATCCTGAACGATATTGATGAGGGCTTCCGTCTGATTAACGAGGCTGAAAACAGGGTGAGCGTGGCCAAGGACGGCGAGGGTGCCGACAAGAAGCAGCGCATACGCGAGAACATCCAGTTCATACAGCAGCGCCTGGCACAGAACCGCGAGCTGATAGAGAAGCTGCGCAAGCAGGTCAGCGAGAGCTCTGTGAAGGGTGAGGAAATGAAGCGCACAATAGAGAATCTGGTTAAGCAGCTTGAGGACAAAGACCACCAGCTGAAAGATCTCCGCGCACAGCTCGAGGCAAAGGACATACATATCGAGGAGCTCGACATGACAATCAACTCGCTCAACAAGGATGTAAGCAACCTGAAGGGTGAGAGCGAGCAGAAGTCGCAGACAATAAGCAATCAGGACAAGCAGCTCAACACGGCATGGTATGTGTTCGGAACAAAGAAGGAGCTGAAGGAACAGCAGATCCTGGTTAACGGCAAGGTGCTGCAGGGCAACTTCAACAAGAGCTACTTCACAAAGATAGACATCAGAAACTTCAAGGAGCTGAAGCTGTATTCTAAATCTGCAAAACTCCTTACGATGCACCCGTCAAGCAGCTACAAGCTTGAGCGCGACTCTAAAGACCAGTATGTGCTGCGCATAACAAATCCGCAGATATTCTGGAGCACAAGCAAGTATCTCGTGGTGCAGGTTAGATAAATATTGGCAGAATAATTCAGAGAACACATTTTTCTGACTTCTGCGTCAGCATTGTTGGCGGGCAGTATCCGGCACGGGTATTGCCCGCCAATTTTTTTGTGCCATACGTTTTGGGTAATCCCAAATCGGGTTGTTAGCATTCGGTCTGGATTTTTGCTTTATATTGAGTGAATTTTTGTAGGATTTTTCGCAGGCATAGCGGGCTATGTCAAGAAAGATCTTACAAAAATACGCCAATAGAAACAAGAAGACAGGCTGAAAGCATGATGCACAAATTTGATAAAGTTATGTGCGGTCTAATGGCAGATTTTGGTTGAAGCTATGTGCTGAATTAGCAGCTCCGCATACCCGTTTCATGCCGCTCCGTGCATGGCTTTATTTCGGCATGGTAAGGCATGAAACAGGGCGAACGGCGTTTTAGCTGTTATAAGTCATTCGTTTGCGATAAAAAACTCGGCCACTTTTGCATCAAAAGTGGCCCATTTACGGGTCGTAAACGATAGGTTAATGATTTGAAACATATATGCATTATTTTGCTTAACGTCCGTGTTGAATTAATTGAGAATTATGTTGGATGTTAAGTAAAATAGCCCATTTTTCTTTCAGATTTTTGCCCTTTTTAAAGTCAAAGCCCTTTTGGCCTCCACGGATTCTGATTTTTATTTATATTATATTATGTTTATGCACCTCGTCATGGTGCCGCAGATAATGCCGTTGTTTATACTTTTGCGCGTGTTTTATATCTGTTATCAAAAAAATGGGTTTCCGTATCAAAAATTATGGTTTATCGTTGGCAGCTTTAGAAAAAATGCTTATCTTTGTAAAAAGCTATTTGGCTTAAATGTAATAAAATGAAAAACCGGCATATATGACAAAATGTGGCCAACACCGGATCAGCCTACCAGTGATGTTCATCGTTTTGTAGAGGTGATAACCATAAGCCTCTGTGCAGAAAGCACCACATTAAGCAGCATTGGCTTTGTTGCCTGATGCAGGTGCTGTGGAATACAAAAACTTAAAAAGATAGCAATATGGGATAAGAAAGTGTTTTTGAGAAATGCGAAACAGTAATTATGGCGTCGATGTATAAAAAAGTTTATCAGTTAAAACTTATCGACCATGAAAGGCAATATTTTTATCAGTAAGCTGCTGTTGGCGGTGCTTGTTTCCATGCAGGCTTTCGGCTGCATTTATGCACAGGACAGCGGATTTAAATTGAAAGGCCGTATATGCGAGAAAGACGGCAAATCGGGCATTGGATATGCCACAGTGAAAGTATATAATGACACCGACAGCGCGTCGGTGTATCGTGGAGTGGCCGACGAGGCCGGAGCGTTCGTCATAGGCAGCGTGGCTGCCGGCAGCTATCGTGTGGCTGTTACATGTGTAGGCTATGAGGATTATGCCGCACGCGTAAATGTAGGTGCTGACACCGACATGGGCACGATAACGTTAAGCGAAGACAAGAACATGCTTGACGGAGTGACGGTTATGGCCGACTACTCGAAAGTGAAACCTACGGGCGACGTTGTCGTCAAGGTGAAAGGTAATCCTATGGCCAAGGGCAAGACCCTGATCAACTTTATGCGCTATCTGCGCGACCTGGACGTTACAAACAACAGCATAAGTGTTCGCGGCAGAGAAAACACCCTTATATATGTAGACGACCGTAAAGTGAGCTTCGAGCAGCTCAAGTCAATCCCTCCGTCAATGATCGACCGCATAGAGATAATACCTCATGCCGACGCGTCTTACGGAGTGAATGCCACGGGAGGCGTAGTGAAGGTGTATCTGCGCAGCGAAGGCGGACTGCTCGGTTCGGTGTCGCTGTATGGCGAGGCCGATTATTATTCGCCGGTAAGGTTTTCTCCGGGATTTAATCTTCTTTACTCTAAAGGAAAGATAAGCATCGGAAACTTCTTTAACTCGCGCCCTTATGAGCGTTACAGGCCGGAATATTCAGAGACAAGCATATATGAAGGCGTGAAGGACGAAACACATATAAAGGGCGTCAACTACGGCAGGTCGCTTGATGAGAATCTTTCGTTCAGATACTCGTTCAACAAGTTCGACCGCATCGACGTTTACGGCGGAGTGGGCGTCGGCAGCGGCGACAGCCGTCAGACCAGCATCGGCAGCGATACGGAAACAAAGATGAACACCGACAACAATCATAGAGACTATAACGCCGGACTGCAGTTTCAGAAAGGCCTGTCGGCCGACGGGCGAAGCTATTTCATGCTGAAGACCGAATATAACAAGAGTTTCGAAAATACCGACAACCGCTATGTGGTAGACATCACGTCTGACAAGGCACACAGCAAATATAATCTCGACGGCGTTTCGGTTGAGCCTTATGTTTCGGTCGGTCTGACAAAGAGGTCGACGCTTTCGGCCGGATTTAATTATTATTATCTTATAGACCGGCATCAGAACAGGGGCACAGAGACTCTGGGCTATGTTTCAGACATGCACTTTGTCAATAAGGGACACGACTGCGCTGCGTGGGCAAGCTATGGCATAACGATAGGCAAACTGTTCATGAGGGCTGCGCTGAACTATATATGGGGCGAGCAGATATATAAGGACTATCTTGCTCCTGAAAACAATGTCAGCAATATAGAGAGAGGCCTGTTTCCGACTTTTGTCCTGCAGTGGGACATAAATCGGGAGAAAAGGCGCTTCCTCAATATAGGCTATTTCCGCTATTACTCTTATCCCAACTATAATTACCGTTCGCCGGAGGTGGTATGGCAGAACAGCAAACTTTACAGCGTGGGTAATCCGTCGCTGAAGATGCAGACGTACAACCAGCTGCAGGTATATTTCTCGCTGAACAGGTCGTGGTCGGCAGATTATCTTATGAATTTCGGCAACGACTTGGTTAAGGTGCTGATGCAGCCTGACGGAAGCCGCCCGGGCGTATATTTTACGCGCCCTGAGAATGCGGGCGACAGGATGTATCACAAGCTAAGGCTTACATATTCGGGCCGTCTTTTCGGCTTCTGGTACAGCCGCAACACTCTCGGGGCAGTGTATATGCAGGAGAAGATGCCGGGACGGAAGGTGTGCAACGCCAACATCTCGTTCAGCACAGACAATGATTTCACTCTGTACAAGGGAATAGGCCTTACCATGGCAATGAGTGCTACGAGCAAGACCGAAACGCTGAGTTATGAGAACAACGCGACATATACGATAGACTTCGGTGCCTATGCTTCGCTGCTGAAAGACAAGCTGTCGCTTAACTTTGTATGGGGCAACGTGTTCTACAACAAGAATAAGATGAAAATGTATGGTGACGGATGGGAGGTTACGCGCCTGACGCTGCACTCGAGAACGCGCCTTATGCTTACGGCAACATGGAATTTCAGTCTTGGCGCTAAGATAAAGAAGACCAGTCTGCCTACTTCTGACGGCATGCACAGACAGACGCCTACGTTGTGATTCCGCCGGGCTTAAGCCATACAAGGCTTATAATAAACAGCAACCTTACAGTCTTGATATTAACACAAAGAATGTGCCGGCAAACTTATGCCGGCACATTCTTTGCGTTTATTGTATGAGATGTTTTTATCTTATTTATGGCAAGGACAGATGAAACTTGATATGGCCTGATGATGACGGACTGAACTGACGTTTATCTCTTTCCCTTGAAAAACTCCTGCATGAGGGTTCTGCATTCCTCCTCAAGCACGCCTGCAGTAACTTCGGCTTTAGGGTGAAGAGCCTTTGGAGCGTAGATGTGAAATCCGCGCTTGTCGTCGCTTGCACCGTAAACCACTCGCTTTATCTGTGCCCAGCCGATGGCTCCGGCGCACATGGGGCACGGCTCAACGGTTACGTAAAGCGTGCAGTCGGTGAGATACTTGCCGCCCATGAAGTTTTCGGCAGCCGTTATGGCCTGCATTTCGGCGTGTGCTGTTACGTCGCACAGCGTTTCTGTAAGGTTGTGGGCACGCGAAACTATGCGGTCGTTACACACGATGACCGCTCCTATAGGTATTTCGCCGGCCTCTCCTGCCGCCTCTGCTTCCGCCAGAGCCTTGCGCATAAATTGTTCGTCCTTCTTCTGTTGTGTCTCCTGCTTGTTGTCTTCGTGGTTGTTAAAGCCGTTGTTTGTCATATCTTTGTTTTTGTGCAAAAATACAACATTTCGCAATAACAGCCTTTGATGTATAGCAGAAAAGTTGTATTTTTGCATTACAGCCGCGGCATTGCAGTTGCTGAAGACGTTGCTGCACGGCGGCTCAACATTTCAAAACAACATGAAAAACTCATGGCAGAGCATAACAATATAGGCCGTTGGGGCGAGCAGAAGGCAGCCGAATATCTTGAGCAGCACGGCTTCAGGATAATATGGCGCGACTGGCGCGACGGCCACCGTGACATCGACATTGTGGCAATCGACGCTGACTGTCTGGTGGTTGTTGAGGTGAAGACCAGGCGCAATGCCGACTTTATGGCGCCCGAACAGGCTGTCGACGCCCGAAAGATACGCAACCTAAGTCTGGCTGCGGCAAAGTTTGTCAGGGCCAACAACATCGAGATGCCCGTGCGCTTCGACATCGTGTCGGTTACGGGCGTGCCCGGCGGGCCGTGCGAGATTAACCATATTGAGGATGCTTTCTTACCCCTGTCTTATTGAAAAATGGAAGATATAAAGATAATAAAGGTTGACGAAACCAGCTCGACAAATGTTCTTATGCGCGAATACTCCGGCGAAGAAGGCCGGCTTATGACCGTGGGCGTTGCCGCCTTTCAGTTGGCAGGGCGCGGTCAGGGCGAAAACAAGTGGGAGAGTGAGCGAGGCAAGAACCTTACGTTCAGCATAAAGGTCTATCCCGTGGCGTTGCCGGTTATGCGCCAGTATGTCATGCTCGAGGCCGAGTCGTTGGCCATACGTGACGCTCTTGCCGGATATGTCGACGACATCACGATAAAATGGCCGAACGACATCTACTGGCGCGACAAGAAAATCAGCGGAACGCTCTCTGAATGTACTATCAGCGGAAGCCACGTAGGCAGCTGCATTCTCGGCACGGGCATTAATCTCAATCAGCGTGAGTTTGTAAGCGATGCGCCCAATCCCGTGTCGTTGTCTCAGATATTGGGCCGCGACATTGACGCCGATGAGGTGCTCGGTGTGCTGCTCCGCCGTTTCGAGGTTTATCTCGGCATGGTCAATGAGGGCCGTTATGACGAGGTGGCGTCGCTTTATTCTGCCGCTCTCTATCGCCGCAGCGGCCGTCATGCCTATAAGGATGCCGGCGGCGACTTCATGGCGGAGCTTGAATGTATCGAGCCAGACGGTCATCTTGTTCTTCGGCGCGACGACGGCAGCCTGAGCAGATATGCGTTTAAGGAGGTGAAGTATGTTTTATAATGAAGTAGTTAAAGTTGTTAGAAGTAGTTAAAGAAGTTAAAGTCATATGCATTGTTGATAAAAACATTACTGGTAGAACAGAAAATATTATTTTTAATGCAGCATCAATTTTTAATTATACAAATATTGCTGACTGCACAGAATAAAGATATTGTCACAAAGCACATACAGCAACAAAGCATATGACTTTAACTCCTTTAACTACTTCTAACTCCTTTAACTCCTAAACGATAAATAATTAATGACTAAATAATTATGGCAAAGTACAAAAGAATTTTATTGAAACTTAGTGGCGAAAGCCTGATGGGAAAACAGAACTTCGGCATCGACCCGGAGCGTCTCGGCGACTATGCGCGTCAGATAAAGGAAGTGCACGAGATGGGTGTGCAGATTGGTATCGTTATCGGAGGAGGCAACATTTTCCGCGGACTCAGCGGTGCCGGCAAGGGCTTCGACCGCGTTAAAGGCGACCAGATGGGTATGTGCGCAACGGTTATCAACTCGCTTGCACTCAGCTCAGCTCTTGGTGCTGTAGGCGTAAAGACAAAGGTGATGACGGCTATACGCATGGAGCCGATAGGCGAGTTCTACAGCAAGTGGAAGGCCATCGAGGCTATGGAGGCTGGCTATGTGTGCATATTCTCTGCCGGAACAGGTTCTCCTTACTTTACAACAGACACAGGCTCGTCGCTCCGCGGCATTGAGATTGAGGCCGACGTTATGCTCAAGGGTACACGTGTTGACGGCATCTACACAGCTGACCCGGAGAAGGATCCTACTGCAGTGAAGTTTAAGGACATCACTTACGACGAGATTTATACACGCGGACTGAAGGTGATGGACCTTACAGCCACAACAATGTGCAAGGAAAACAACCTGCCTATCTATGTGTTCAACATGGACGTTGTGGGCAATCTGAAGAAGGTTATGGACGGCGAGGAGATAGGTACGCTGGTTCACAACTGATAGCATTATAAATGCACAAGCCGCTTACGCTGCTGTCTTATTTGCATCTTTTTTATGCTTGAATGGCAGGCTGCACGATGCGTAGGCGGGCACATCCGTTGAAATTGAGGATGTATCTTCATTAATATAAAAAAGAAGCCGTTGCCTCTTTGTGCATAAATGTTTGTGCTTGAGGCAACGGCTTCTTCTTTTTTATGTCTTAAAGGGCTTACATGTCGAGAGTAATGCCCTTGTTGTCAATCTTCTTATATTCTTTTCCGTTCACTGTTACGTTTGCAGAGTTACGTGCGCTGAAGGTCTTTCCCTTCGACTTGACGTTGATGTCCTGCAGCTTAACGCCGTCAGTGTTGTTGATTACGATGCCCTCTTTGGCGTTGTTTACCTCGAGGTCGGTTATCGTTATGTTCTTCACCGGCATCTCGGGCAGTCCGTTGAAGTAGGCTGCACGGCGCGCAGTGCGGCATATTACATGGTTGATGTTGATGTCGCGGAAGCAAGGTGTTGTCTCGTCCACCTTTATCTTCTTCACGTTCTGCTGTTTTGCCTCGTCGCCGTCTGCAAGAGCCTCTACAGCCGATTTGCCTCCGTAGTAGAGGTCGAAGGTTATTGCGTCGGTCTGAATGTCGAACATTGAGATGTTGTTGATGTAGATGTTCTCAACCACGCCGCCGCGTCCGCGTGTGCTCTTGAAGCGCAGACCCACGTCAGTGCCGAGGAACTGGCAGTCGGAAACATATATGTTCTTCACGCCGCCGCTCATCTCGCTGCCTACAACAAAGCCGCCATGGCCCTTGAACACAGTACAGCCGTTAATCAGTACGTTCTCGCATGGTATTCCGCGCTTGCGTCCGTCGGCGTCCTTACCGCTCTTGATGCAGATGCCGTCGTCGCCAACGTCGAATGTAGAGTTCACAACCAGCGCATTCTTGCATGACTCAAGGTCGAGTCCGTCGCCGTTCTGTGCGAAGGCCGGGTTTCTTACCTGCACATCCTCTATCAGCACATTCTCGCACATCAGCGGATGAATGTTCCATGAAGGAGAGTTCTGGAAGATTACGCCGTTGAGCCATACGTTCTTGCAGCCCACGAGGTTTACCATCACGGGGCGCAGGAAGTGCCTGATGCTATGCCATTCGGCGTCGCTCAGATTACCCTTGGGCACGTTCATGTTGCTCATTGAGTCGCCTTTAAGCGCACCTTCAGAAGGGAACCAGAACTTAGGATTCTTGAATGCTCCGCCGCGTGAAGTAAACTCTTTCCATTGCTTGTCGGTAACCTTCTCGCGTTTCACCGGGCGCCAGTATTCGCCGTTGCCGTCTATCACTCCGGCTCCGGTTATCGCAACGTTTACAAGGTTGTGGCCCGATATGGGCGACTGGCAGCGGCGTGTGTTCAGTCCTTCGAACGACGCATCTATAAGCGGATAGAGGTCGATGTCGGGCGAGAACAATATCACTGCACCCTTGTTGAGGTGAAGGTTGATGTTGCTCTTGAGAGTTATCGGACCGGTGAACCACACACCCTGCGGCACAACGAGCTTGCCGCCGCCCTTTTTCTCAAGTGCCTCAATGGCCTTGGCAAAAGCATCGGTACAGAGCGAAGATCCGTCGCCTTTAGCTCCGAAGTCTTTCAGGTTAACCTCGTTGTCGGGAAACACGGGGGCTGTAACCTGTTCCATCTTGAAGGGCAGATTCTCATACAGACAGCTGTATTTGTCTGTGCCGGTGGCGCTTGCACCAAGTGTAAGCAGGCATGCGCACACCAAAAAGAAGATTTTTCTCATTTATTTTTATTGGTTTAAGTTAGTAGATTCATGTAGTTTTATTATTGCCGGGACGGGCGCAGGAGCTATTTCTCCTCTTCATAGTCGACATATTCTCCTTCGTTTTTCGAGAATATCTTGCGGTTCATCTCGTCGGGCGTGCGCCGGTCGATAATTATTTCGTCGTCGCCTGATGTCTGTCGGTACTGCTGCCGGTCCTGTCCGTTGCCGTTGTCCTGGCCCCTGAAGCCCTTAAACTGTTTCTTCACACTGTGGAAAGTGCGGTATATCTTGTAGGCAACCACGCCTACGACGATGAATATTCCGAGCAGTATTATGAATAAGAAGTTTAATAAAGCAGCAATCATTATTTGTTCTTTGAATTAAGATAAACCGATAATATTACATACCATGCGATTATTATGGCGAAGGCAGAGATGCCGAAGATGATGAGCAGCGGCACGCAGGTTATAAGGAAAATGTATTTAACCTCGTTGCCTTTCCATCCCCATTGCTTAAACTTAAGGGCAAACATCGGTATCTCGCTCACCAGCACATAGCTGCAAAGGAAAATAAGCAATATTACGGCCGGCACCATCCACGGCGACGACTCGAGCACGTCGGCAGCTCCCACGATGAGCGAGCCCCAGAACAGGGCGTTGGCCGGCGTGGGCATGCCTATGAACGATGTGGTCTGACGCTCGTCAAGATTAAACTTGGCAAGGCGCAGCGCCGAGAACGCAGCCATGACGAAAGCCACGAAGGGCAGCACCGGACGCAGCGGCTCGAGAAACGACGGATAGTCCATCACGCCGAGCTGATAGAACACCATCGTGGCCGGCGCCATGCCGAACGTGATGTCGTCGGCAAGCGAGTCGAGCTCCTTTCCGATGGGCGACGACACCTTTAGCAGGCGTGCGCTCATGCCATCGAAGAAGTCGAACACGGCACCCAGAATGATGAACGTCAGCGCCATCTTGGGCTGTCCGCCGAAGGCGTAAGCCGTGGCTATGCAGCCCGAGATTAGGTTGCAGCACGTGATAGTGTTCGGAATATTTCTTACTATGATGTTTGCCATAACGTAGCGTAGTTATCGGCCGTGTACTTTCATTCGCAGAAAGGGCGGCTGTTATGTTTATTTAAGCCGTGCAATAATCGTGCGGTTGCCTGTTGTAGCCTGTCCCATCTTCACGCAAACCTCAGTTCCGAGTGGCAGATACACGTCAACGCGCGAACCGAACTTGATAAATCCGAGATGCTCGTCGATGTAGCAGTCTTCTTCAGGCTTGGCGTAGGTTACGATGCGTCGTGCCACCGCACCTGCTATCTGGCGGCACAGCACTTCGGTGCCTTCAGGAGTCTCGAGCATCACGTCGGCGTGCTCGTTCTCCTCGCTGGCCTTTGGCAGCCATGCCTTGTGGTAGTTGCCGTTCTGATGATGAACGAATTTCACTTTGCCGTCAACCGGGAACCAGTTGGCGTGAACGTTGAACAAGCTCATAAAGATGCTTATCATGAGACGTTTGTCGTGAAAGTACTCATCTTCAAAAACCTCCTCGATAACCACCACTTTTCCGTCTGCCGGAGCCACTACCACCTTCTCGGTCTCGCCGTCGAAGTAGCGCTTGGGGCATCTGAAGAAGTTTACCACTATGGAATAGATTACGCCGAAGACGACGACAAAGCTCCAGAACGGAATTTTGTTGTCGACATAGAACCACAGAATCAAGGCTATGGCCACAAACGCAGTCAGTCCGTAGACCAGCGTGTCAGTGCCCTCTCGATGAAGTCTTACATTCTTAAGTTTCTTTATTCTTTTTCCCATAGTAAAGTTTGAAGTGGAAAATTATTTGCAAAGGTACGCCTTTTTTGTGTAATTGGCAAATTTTTTGCATTATTCTTTAATAAATACACATTGTCCGGCAGCTGCGGCTTAATCGGCTGATAGTCCGATTTTTATTGTTTGCTCTGCAGTCCTGTTGCGGTTTCCGTTCTCGTTTGCTCCTTCTTCGGGTGTCCGGCTGAAGCGGCCGGGGCATGTCCTTGTTTCAGCTTTCGTGTGTCATGCCTTTTATGCTTGATGTCAGGCGTTGCCGGTGTGTAATGTGATGCTGTGCGGATTCACATTGTCGCGATATTCGCCATGTCGCCTTACATTCTGATTTTGCCTGACGCTCTCATTCTGAAGTATTTGAAAATAAAAATAATTCGGACGGAAATATGGGCTGAAATCGTGTGCAAACATAAATGCGTTGATGTCAGAGTGTTGCATGGCTATGGCGGTTGTGCATAAAATTTAACCTGAAAACGGCTGAAATGCCATGAAATTCGGGTTAAAACGGCTGCAAACCATAATGCCGGACGAGGCTTTTCAGCTTATAAAAGGTGCCCTTTCGCTGTGTAAGAGCATTCTTTTCGGTGAATTGTCTGCCGCTTTACGGTCTTTCAGGCATATTTTTACGCCTCGGCGTTTCTATTTCGTCTGAAAATCCTGACATAATCATGATGACACAATGCAATGATAATGGCCGGTTTGCCTGTCAAAGTAACATCTCCGTCAACGCTCATGGCTGCTGCCGTGCGTGTGTCTGTGCGGTTGTCAGGGCGTATGCGTGCATGTCGTATAAACATAAAAAACAATCTGCATAAGATAATTTTCACATTATTATTTTGGCTGTTTCAGTTTTTCAGAATAAATTTGACGCTCTAACAGCGCAAATGTAGTTTATGCAAGATTTCGTCCATTTACACGTACATACTTATTACTCCATTCTTGACGGACAGTCGAGCGTGCAGAAACTTGTAGACAAGGCTGTGGCCGACGGCATGAAGGGTATGGCCATAACCGACCACGGCAACATGTTCGGCATAAAGGAGTTTTACAACTACTGCAAGAAAGTCAACGGCAAGCTGAAGGCCGAGGGCAAGGAGCCTTTCAAGCCCATCTTCGGCTGCGAGATGTATGTGGCACGCCGTACAAAGGACGACAAGGAGAAAGAGAAGGGCGACATGGGCGGATACCACCTCATTGTGCTTGCAAAAAACTACAACGGATACAAGAACCTTATTAAGTTGGTTTCGCGCGCATGGGTAGACGGCTATTACATGCGTCCGCGTACCGACCGCGCCGATCTTGAGAAGTATCACGAAGACCTCATCGTCTGTTCGGCATGTATAGCCGGCGAGGTGCCTGCAAAGATTCTCAAGGGCGACATGGAGGGGGCACGCGAGGCCATAGAGTGGTATCACCGCGTGTTCGGCGACGACTATTATCTCGAGCTTCAGCGCCACAGGGTCACCAATCCGCATCAGCGCGCCAACCGCGAGACTTATCCGCTGCAGGTGCGCGCCAACAAGGCTCTGATGGAGCTGGCGGAGGAGTATGGCATAAAGACCGTATGCACAAACGACGCCCACTTCGTTGACGAGGAGAACGCCGAGGCTCACGACCATCTGCTCTGTCTGTCTACGGGCAAGGACCTCGACGACCCTAACCGTATGCTCTATTCAAAGCAGGAGTGGTTTAAGACGCGCGAGGAGATGAACGCCGTGTTCAGCGATGTGCCCGAGGCACTTAGCAACACGCTCGAGATACTCGACAAGGTTGAGACCTACAGCATAGACCATGCACCTATCATGCCGTTCTTCCCCATACCTGAAGAGTTTGGAACGGAGGAGGACGTGCGCCGAAAATATTCAGAGAAACAGCTCTACGATGAGTTCACTACCGACGAGAACGGCGAAAATCCGCTGCCGCCCGAAGAAGGCGAACAGAAGATAAAGCGCCTCGGCGGCTACGAAAAACTGTACCGCATAAAATTTGAGGCCGACTATCTGGCCAAGCTTGCCTACGACGGAGCAAAGCGCCTGTATGGCGACCCGCTGCCCGAGGAGGTGGCAGAGCGAGTGAAGTTTGAGCTGCACATCATGAAGACGATGGGTTTCCCCGGCTACTTCCTTATCGTGCAGGACTTCATCAACTCGGCGCGCGACGAACTCGGAGTGATGGTTGGCCCCGGACGTGGCTCGGCTGCCGGTTCGGTTGTTGCCTACTGTCTGGGTATTACGAAGATAGACCCTATTAAATACGACCTTCTGTTTGAGCGTTTCCTCAACCCCGACCGTATATCGTTGCCCGATATCGATACCGACTTCGATGACGACGGACGCGGAAAGGTGCTCGAATGGGTGGAAGACAAATACGGACACGACAAGGTGGCGCACATCATCACCTACGGCACCATGGCCACAAAGAACTCCATTAAGGACGTGGCGCGTGTGGAGAAGCTGCCGCTCGACGTGTCTAACCACTTGTGCAAGGCCATCCCCGACCGTCTGCCCGACGGCCTGAAGATGAACCTGCCCAACGCCATTAAGTGCGTGCCCGAGCTGCGCGAGGCTGAGGCAAGTCCCGACCCGCAGCTCAGCAATACGATAAAATATGCAAAGATGCTTGAGGGCACCGTGCGCGGAACAGGTATACACGCCTGCGGAACCATCATCTGCCGCGACGCCATCAGCGACTGGGTGCCCGTCAGCACGGCCGAAGACAAGTCGGACCCGGGCCACAAGCTCCTTGCCACACAATACGACGGACACGTCATCGAGGAGACCGGACTGATAAAGATGGACTTCCTCGGACTCAGCACATTGTCCATACTTAAGGAGGCTGTAGAGAACATACGCTTCACGCAGGGCATAGAGGTAGACCTCGACAACATACCTATCGACGACGAGCTTACCTATAAGCTCTATCAGGAAGGCCGCACCGTGGGCACATTCCAGTTTGAGTCGGCCGGCATGCAGAAGTATCTGCGCGAGCTTAAGCCTACCGTATTTGAGGACCTCATAGCCATGAACGCCCTCTATCGCCCCGGACCTATGGACTACATCCCCTCGTTCATTGCCCGAAAGAACGGCAAGGAGGAGATAAAATATGATATTCCCTGCATGGAGAAATATCTGAAGGACACTTACGGCATCACGGTGTATCAGGAGCAGGTCATGCTTCTGTCGCGTCAGCTTGCCAACTTCACCCGAGGCGAGAGCGACGCCCTGCGTAAGGCCATGGGTAAGAAGAAGAAGGACATCGTAGACGCCATGAAGCCTAAGTTTATTGAGGGCGGAAAGAAAAACGGACACGACCCGAAGGTGCTCGAGAAGATATGGGCCGACTGGGAGAAGTTTGCTTCTTACGCCTTCAACAAGAGTCACGCCACGTGCTATTCGTGGGTGGCTTATCAGACGGCCTATCTCAAGGCCCACTATCCGGCAGAATTCATGGCAGGCAACATGAGCCGATGCCTTAACGACATAACGAAGATAACCAAGCTGATGAACGAATGTCAGGCCATGGGCATAGCCTGCATGGGTCCTGACGTTAACGAGAGCCGCCAGAAGTTCAGCGCCAACAAGAAAGGCGAGGTGCGCTTCGGTCTCGGAGCCATCAAGGGCATGGGCGACGCCGCTGCTCAGGCCATCATCGACGAGCGCGAGAAGAACGGACAGTATAAAGACATATTCGACTTTGTGCAGCGCGTCAATCTCTCGGCCGTTAACAGCAAGGCGCTCGAGAGCCTTGTGCTCAGCGGAGCTTTCGACGGCTTCAAGATCAAGCGCGAGAGCTTCTTTGAGCGCAATCCTGACGGCCGCACGTTCCTAGAAACCCTTATGCGCTATGGACAGGTGTATCAGCAGGAGAAAAACGAGTCGCGTCAGTCTCTGTTCGGAGCGATGGAAGAAGTGGAGATAGCCACTCCCGCCATACCTCAGGCTGAGTCGTGGAGCGCCATAGAGAAGCTTAACCGCGAGCGCGACCTCGTGGGCATATACCTCTCGGCACATCCTCTCGACGAGTTTGAGTTTATCCTCAAGAACCTTTGCAACACCCAGTGTCAGGAGCTCAACGACCGCATCGAGCTGTCAAAGAAGCAGGAGGTGGTGCTGGGAGGCATCGTCACGGCCGTTAGAAGCAAATACACCAAGACCGGCAAGCCGTGCGGCTTTGTCACCATTGAAGACTTCGACGGCTCGGGCGAACTTGCCCTGTTCGGCGAGGAATGGGGCAAGTGGCGCGGAATGCTTATCGAAGGATGCACGGTCATGGTCAAGGCACAGTTTGTGCAGCGCTTCCGCAACAGCGACATGATGGAGATGCGAATAACCGACATACAGTATCTGCAGACCGTAAAGGACACACAGATAGAGAAGATAACCATATCGCTCGAGGCTGACAAGCTGGACGACACCACCGTGTCTGACCTTGTTACGATAATAAAAGACGCGCCGGGCACCACGCAGCTGTTCTTCCAGGTGCGCGAGACGAGCAACAGCAAGCCCTTTGTGCTGCGCAGCCGCAAGGAGAAGATAGACATCAGCAAGGAACTGATATCCTTTATTAAAGGATGCGAGGCGCTCGACTATAAAATAAACTGACAAATATGATTGCCCGCCACGATGTGTGACAATTGGCCGCAAAGGCTCTGTCAGAGAAAATATGGCATAATGTTTGTTGGCAAAACAGTAGAAGACAAAACCTAATTATTAACATAATAAATTACAAAAGAAAGATGGAAAAAATTACAACAGAGAACTTTGAGAGTCTGAAGAATGGCGCACTGCCTTTAGTAGTTGATTTCTGGGCTACATGGTGTGGTCCTTGCCGTGCCATCGCACCTATCGTTGAGGAGCTGGCTAACGAGTACGAAGGCAAGATCGTTGTTGGTAAATGCGACGTAGAGGAGAACGACGACATCGCCATGGAGTTTGGCATCCGCAACATTCCTACAATACTGTTCATCAAGAACGGTGAGGTTGTAGACAAGTTTGTAGGTGCAACAACAAAGGCAAAATTGCAGGAGAAGTTTGAGTCTCTGCTGTAATAACACGCCTGAAGATATATTTTAAGTGCGGAGCGGCTTTAATGTTATTAATGCCGCTCCGCATTTTTTGTATGTCATAGCATGGCTGCGTGCATGGCACGGGCATGGGGTGGCGCTTTGTGATTTTGTGTTTTTCTGAAAAAAAGCAACTGCGGCATGCAGTATTTTCGTCCTTTTTATATCATATATAAAGGGCACCTGCGGCGCCCGGCACGTAGATATGGAAACAGAAGAACTTGTCAGAAGATGTAAGGATGGTGACAGAGGCGCCTTGGCGCTTCTGTATCAGACCTATTCCGGCAGGTTGTTCAGGCTTTGCGCAGATATCGTTAAAGACAAAGACGCAGCCCGGGACCTGCTCCACGACGGCTTCATCATAATATTCTCTTCGATAGGCTCGCTGCGCAGTCCTGCCCGCCTTGAGGCATGGATGAGCAGGGTGATGGCCAATCTTGCCGTGAAATATCTCAACGACAGAAAGAACCGGCCTGTGGCCGGAACTGTGGCAGACGTGCCGGTTGAGGCTGAAGAAGGGCAGGGCGGGTGCGACATTCCGTTTGATGAGCTTATGCGCATGATCGACATGCTGCCCGAGGGCTACCGCAACGTGTTCCGCCTGTCGGTGCTCGAAGGCCTGTCGCACGACGAGATAGCCCGTATGCTAGGCATCAGGCCGCGCACGTCGTCTTCGCAGCTGCTCAGGGCACGTGTCAGTTTGCAGAAGATGATAACGGCCTACAGAGCCCGCCTCGTTCTGCTGCTGGCCGCAGTGGCCGCTCCTTATATTATTCAATTTTTTTATTTATTGCTTCAATCCA
>ERZ791716.741-NODE-741-length-17790-cov-3.658641_pt1 | contig 17790 bp, 20 predicted proteins | sample MGYA00510049_ERZ791716 | MGnify/ENA primary metagenome ERZ791716 (study PRJEB30046, sample SAMN00715135) | human gut metagenome | study: EMG produced TPA metagenomics assembly of the A metagenome-wide association study of gut microbiota in type 2... | reverse complement strand
TAAATCCCTGTAACTCCATGAGTTATGGGGATTTTTATTTTGTCCGTACTTCATGGATAGAAGATAATTCCCTATTACTTTTTACTTGCTTTTTCTTCTTGTAGATAGTTGTAAATAGATAATTGAATTGAAGCTGAATATCACTTTATTTGAGCTTATTTTTCTAAGGTTAAGAAGTGGCTGATTATCCTTGAAAATGGGCTAAAAAGAGGATGTTTTGTGTGCAATCTGTGTGCAATTTCATATTTTATCAAAACTGCACACAAAAATCGCTTCATCTACCTAATACACAGAAAGATATATCATATTTAAAAGGACTTCTCAATGTCTAATTTAAAATAATTAAACTATGGTAAGAAGTTCATTCGCCATTCTCTTTTTCATAAGAGAGAGCAGAGTTAGAAAAGATGGTACGGCATCAATAGAAATTGTACTCACAGTAAATGGTGAAAGATGTGCATTTTCTACAGGTAAAAGAGTAAAATCCTGCAATTGGGATAAAACCAAGCAACAAGTAAAAGGAAAAGACGAAGAAGCTCAAAGTCTCAACAATTATCTAAAAGCAATCAAAGCCAAAATCTATCAAAAAGAAGCAGAATTGTTAGACAGAGGTTTTATCGTCACAGCAGAACTATTACGTGACGCATACTTCGATAAGGTAGAATCACTCAAAGAAAAAACGCTGTTTGAAGTCTTTGAAGAACATAACAGAGAACAGGAAAAGCTGGTTGGAAATGGAGTTTCTAAAGCTACCTATTGGATTTCTGTCTATACAGTAAGGCTACTCAAAGAGTTTGTTCAGCAGAAAAACCTGCAGAATTGAGAATCAACGAAGCTAAATCATCTGCCATACAAAATAATTCTATAACTTTGCTCTCAGTGATCATAGTGATTATTATTTGTGTCTTTTTGTAATTCAGCAGTATAAAGACAAAGCAATTTTCGCTAATCATCCAATTTACAAGTACTTATAATTCGTCGAACTCACGTTTACTATGAAACTTTATTGTATTATTTTAATATTTCTATGTTTCTCTTGCTCTGAAACAATTGTCAATAGAAATGAACTTAAGGAACAATTAATACCTACTTATGAACTAATAGAGGATGGAGAAAAAACATTTATATTAGATAGTGAAAGCCAACCAAGGAACAGATGTATTCAACTTTTTAGAAATCCTCAAAATGATTCAACTTATTATTCATTTTATAATGAATATAATAACTCCATTTACATATTTGATTTTGAATCGACTTCTTTTATAAAGAAAATTCAACTTCAAAAAGAAGGACCAGATGGTGTATATCCCCATCGTTCAGGATATTATATTTCATCATTTGATAGCATTTATTTTTATTCAATGGCAACACAACGTGTTTATATATTAAATAGTCAGGGGAAAAAATATCATACCATTGATTTACGATTTAATATGGATAGTGAAAAAATACCACCAACAATAAAAGTTGAAGCTGATTCTCCTATGTATAAAATAGGAAATAATTTGTATTTATGCGGAGGCATAAATGAAGAATTTGCAGATGCAGATAGCATCAATCACTTAATAATAACCAAAATCAATGTTTGCAAAGAGGATGCTACACCCGAACTTTTTGTTGGATACCCAGAGTCGTATAGACAAGGGAATTGGGGAGAAGCATATTTTAGGAATACATTTTGGTGTTATAATGAGAAAGAAAAATTATTCTTGATAAGCTTTCCTAATGATCATTATATATATAAAACAGATCTCACAAAAGTAACAAAAATATATGCGGGAAGTATGTATGCAAATAGTATTTCTTCCATTGATTATTCTAAATCTATACCCACACCTAAAAAGAAAAGAATCGCTCATTACCTTTCTTCATATTATTATAGGGCTATTATTTATGACAAGTATAAAAATATTTATTATCGAATAATAGAGCATCCATGGATAAATTATAATCCTAATGAAAGACCTTGGAAAAAACCTTTATCAATAATTATTTACGATTCTAATTTCCAATTTTTAGGAGAAACAAAATTAGCCGAAGAATATAATCTGTCTGCAAATAATTTTATAATAACTAAAGAAGGGCTCCTTATTCGAAAAGAAACAAATAACGAAGATGAAATTAAATACACAGTTTTTAAATTAAAAGAAAAATGACAATAAATTGGACCTGTTGGTAAAGTTTAATATACACAAATTTAATTCTGCCAACTGGTTAACAATTTATTTCAAGAACAAACTATTTATGTATTATTCATATCTGGTCTATCTTTTCCGAAAAGGAGATAATCTTGGAATAAAAAGAAAGGAAGTATCCTTTATCACCGACAAGCTTTCCATAGACAAACTCTACAAAATACTTGTATTCAAGAGGCTTACGGTCATCAACATCAGCGGGAGTAATCATGAAGCTGAGTAGTTCTCCACGCTCATTGCATATCAGACGCAGCTTAAATCCGAAGAATCAGACCATGGAACATTTGCCTCTTTGTGCTATTTCTTTGAATGTCTTGTGGATATGGATTCTCTGATTCTTGCATACACGGGATACTGTCAACGAAGCGGATGCCTGTGAACTTGCCCATACCTTATCTGCCTGGAGGCATGATGGTCGGCGAATTTCCCTGCCGATTACGGACAACCATATTTCTGAGAACTTCATAAAGAATGCCGCCGACATCTACTCCCAGCGTAAATTTGTTGAATTTATAATAGGGAGTGACTACCGGAGCTGTCTGCCATCCTCTTTGAGGATCGTAATACCGTCGGACACCTGCTTCGATACCCAATCTGTCCGTAAAATCATATCCCATTGTCAATCCATAGGAATTCTGATGAAAGCCATAACGATCTGCCGGGGTAAATGTTCCGAAGGCCGTGAGACGGAAGCGCCCGGAAGGATGGTAGATCAAACTGCCTGAAGCACCGAAAGAGGCTCCGACACTCATTGGGAAACTATATTTTATCGCACTGACTCCTGCCTGTACTTCCAGATAATCCGTAAGTGCATACTGATATCCAAAAGCAGCCTGATTCATCCGTCCGAAACCCGGAAGAGTGGTCTGCGAACCACTTCCGTAAAAACCGGGGGCAATTTGTCCGCTTGTACTGTAATCGCCATAGAACATCGGAGAGCGATTGATGAAATAAGGAGGCACATGGACAGAGCTGGAAAGCGGGATGTTTATCTTTCCCGAATCCGGATATTCCGGAAGCTGGACATCAACTTTCCGAACGTCCGTACCTCTTCCCGATACGGGAGAAGAAAGGACTTCCTCCCCCGAAAAGTTTCTCAGACTGTCTCCATCCATCCGAATCGTATCTTTCCGGATATTTTCCTGAGCATAAAGACTCACAAAGCTCCCTGCAAACATCAAGAGCAAAAAATATCTGAATCGCATAAGCTGACAAATAAAGGTTCAACAGGCATTTACTTCTATCAGGAAAGCAAAAGCTATAAGATATCCGGCTTTTCCACCGGCTTATTCTGCAACGGCAGCAACAGGCTTTTCTATACCTTCTCCGGTTGCACGTTCTTCCATACGCTCAATTCTTAAATCCAGATCCGGATGAGTTGAAAACAACTGGTTCAATTTGGAAGTCTTTGCGTCGCCTTGCAGTTCTTTCAGCTTCTGGAAAGACAAAGCCATGGCCCAGGGGTTCTTTCCTGCCTTTTTCAGGAATTCATATCCATAGTCATCCGCATCACATTCCTGCTTCTGAGAGTAACGTGCATTGACCAGCGCTTCGGTCAGGTCACCCAACTGGGAATCTGTCAGTGCAGCTACCTTGCCGCCCTGGGAGGAGATACCGTCCTTCAGGGCAGAAGTCAGCAGTGCCGTACGGAAACCTTTCTTCGAGTCGCGGTGAGCCACGTGACCGATCTCATGGCCGATCACACCCAGCAGTTCTTCGTCACTCATAATATCCATCAGCGAAGAAAATACCCGCACACTACCGTCGGCACAGGCAAAAGCGTTCACATCCGTCACATAATATACCTTAAAGTTCAGAGGAATTCCATCGGCGTCTCCCAGACCTTCTGTCAGCTTCTTCAACCGGATGGTATATGGATTGTCGTCCGCACACACCTGATTATGTTCATCCATCCAGGCGATGTACTCTTTCACATACTCGGTCATCTGTTCATCGGTCAGCGTAACTGCCTTGGCCATTTTGGTTGCACCGCTGATGGCTTTCTTCAGATTAAACTGGGCCATCGACGGAACGGCCAGGACTAAACATACCAGCAGAAATACTGCTTTCATCACTTTTTGGTTCTTCATAACATTTTTATTTGGGATTAATTTTCTGCATTCCGCTTCTCTGTTCCGGAGTCTTTCCGGCAAACCCATCCTCCATAAATTCCGATCAGCCCCGCAACAGCCAGCAATCCCCAAAGCATACACTCAGAATTCGGCAGGCGGATTTCACGCGGATGATCCGGATGATACCACACCGGCAACTTGTCGCCCTTGCTCCTGAACGGCAGGTAACTGGTCCGGGTCACCAGCAAATCTCCGTATCTGTCGGTCGGATAGCTGATCAGCATCTGGCTTTCATAACGGATTTTACGATAACGGTATATCTTCCTGGTCTGATAATCACGAATGACGCCTGTCGTATGTTCATACTTCTGCGAGGCCATGTAAAGGGAAACAAATCCTCCGGCACCTCCCAACAGCAGGAAAGTTCCGACGACAAGCAGCAATAATGAAAAAATCCGGACCCGCTTCATGTTCATAGATCAATCTGGTTTGTACAAAGATATCATTTTTTTCAAATACCCAACATTCTTTGTACAGAAAAGAACAGACCACTCCTCTAAAGACGGACCGGATGAAGCCTCATCAGGACTTACTTTTTACTATAATATTGCGCCAGGGAAAAAGTACGGCGAAGTGCCATGCGGGTGCAGATAAATGAACAGATGGAACCGACCAGAAAGGCAATGCCGGTAGAAACCAGAATATTTCCCAGACCGACAAACGGAGATACGATTCCGCCGAAAGCGAATCCCAGTGCTCCCAGCAGGGCTGAAGCCATACCTGCATGCGACCGTTCACAATCCATAGCCAAAGTGTTCGAAGCCGTAAAGGTGAGTCCCAGCATGGAAAGAAGTCCCAGAAGCAAAACTTCATAGACCCAGAAACTGCAGTCCGAACAAAGGGCCAGACAGAGCAACAGCGAAGCGACAACCATGCCGGAACTTCCCCGGTACAGGGCCTGCTCCGGATGAGAAAAACGGACGGAAGAGGCTGCGGAAATGACAATGGCCAGCGCATTGATTCCAAAACAGACACTGAACATCAGCGGTGAAAAGCCATAATGTTCCTGCATGATGAAAGGTGCCGAAGAGATATTGGCAAACAGAACTCCCTGAGCAAATCCGAACTGAAAGATGTAGCAGACATAGCGGCGGTTGCGGGTCACAGCCACAAAGCCGGCATAAACATCACGCCAGCTGGCGTGTTGACGCCGTGTTGCCGGAAGCGATTCTCTGAAATGAATACTGCCCGCCAGCAGCAGAATACCCAGCACAAAGAGTGCCCAGAAGATGCCTTGCCATCCCAGACTGCCGGCCATGCCTCCTCCTGCCATCGGAGCAGCCACGGGTGCAACTCCATTGATGGCACCGATGACGGCGAGCATTTTAGCCAGCTCCCTGCCCGAATATTTATCAGCTGCAATGGAACGTGATATAACGATTCCGCCTGCTCCGGCTATCCCCTGCACCAGACGCCAGCCCACAAACTGCATGATCGTTGCTGAAAAAAGACATCCCAGCGTGGAGAACAGGAACAGAAGCATTGCCATAATCAGCGGAATGCGGCGTCCGTACTTGTCACTCAGCGGACCGAACAGGAGTTGTCCGACAGCCAGTCCGATCATACTTGCCGTCAGTCCCAACTGTACCTGGGAAGAAGTGGTTTGAAAGAATCCGGTCATTGCGGGCAGTGTAGGCAGATACATATCCGTCACGAAAGGGCCAAAGGCCGTAAGCATTCCGAGGAATACCAGAATAAACAACTGAGAATTTTCTTTTACCATAAAACAATCTTTTTAGAACGCTGCAAAATTAGGTATTGTATGGAAAAGTACGCCTGCCTTTTGCCGTGCAAAAGTTTTCAAAACCTGAACAAATCCTTTTTTACCTCAGAAAAAAAGGATACTTTTGTTTCATAAAAGTAAGTATCGTGGAAACAGCACCGTTATCTTCTCCCCCGAAAGTCCAGTACGAAGAAAGCAACCTGAGCTTCCTTCTCGCCTCACCGCTCTATTTCGACTGTGGTATCCAGATCATCTGTGTCCGGGGAGAAGGGATCCTCTCCACGGGTGCCCAGCAGTTTCATCTCCATGAAACGACGGAACTCATTTTCTGGCGGGGAAGCATCATGCAGCTGATCGAAGCTTCGGCCGACTTCCGCGTACGGATGCTGCTCTACCCCTCCCGGCTCTTCCTTCAGGCTGCGGTCTCACTCGACACCACTTATTTCGACTATATGAAAGAGTTCCCTCTGTTCGACCACGGAAAGACCGGAAGCCTTCAAAGCTGGAAAAATGTCAATCTCTGGATGGATATGGGACAGATGCTCTTCAGTCAGCCGTCATCCGCCTTCACCGAACAGCTGGAACTGAATTTCCTGCAAAGCATGTTTCTGTGGATATTCAGCTCCATTCCGGAAACGTATGTATCCGTGGCCCGTTCATACACGCGCAAACAGTTGCTTTTCCACCGCTTCATGCATCTCATCCATGAGCATGCGGCCCAGGAACACCAGGTGGCATTCTATGCCGAAAAGCTCTGCATCACTCCGCGTTATCTGAATGAAATCACGGCATCCGCAGTCAACGGAAAAACTCCCAAGGATTTTATTGACGAACAACTCACCGCAGAAATAAAAGTTCAGCTCAACAATCCCGACCTGTCCATTGCCGAGATTGCAGCCAACTGCCAGTTTCCCGACTCTTCCTATCTGAGCCGGTTCTTCAAAAAGCATACAGGAATATCGCCCAAGGAGTTCCGGGGCAAAAGGCCTCAGGCTGTTCAAAAAACGCCGAAACGTTTTGAGTAAAAGACTTCGGGCTTTGAAGGAAAACGCCGAAACGTTTTAAAAAAACTTCGGCGGCTTCTGATGAAAGGCCATAAAGGGCCCTACAACCCCTTCCAGGGCATTCTGTACAAGGGGAAAAAATCGTGCGGTCGATGAGCCGGAATCGTGCGGTCGTTGGAGCCGAATTATGCGGTCGTTGCGGCCCAATCGTGCGGTCGATGCAGGCTCATCGTACTACTCGATGACAGGAGATCCTGCAGGGAGTGCGGCGTTACAAAGCACACGCATTTCCTGCACAATATTCATCACTGGGTTTTCCTTCATATTCGGGATGACGTTGAAGCCAGCGCACGGCATAGGCACAGGTTGCCACAATCTGATAGCCTTGTCCGCGGGCATAGTCATAAGCTTCCTTCACCAAAGCTGAAGCAATCCCTTTCCCTTCAAGCGGAGCAGGAACAATGGTATGACGGATGTCGAAGGCCCCGTTTTCAATCCGATAAGCGACATGAGCCGTTTCGTCCTGTATAGTCAGAATGAAACGCTGTTTTTCCGGTTCATGAATGATGTTCAGGTTTTCCATATTCTTTACGTTTTTAATGCAAACAGATTCTCTTTATTAACACACGAAAGTTGCTTTCGGTTCGGTCTTTCCCCTCAAAAAAAAGACACCGGCAGTACACGAGTGTATGCCGGTGCCGAAACCTTTACTCAAAAAGATTTTATTGCTGTGCTTCACCTTGTTCGTTATAAACCACCGTAACTTCGTTTCCTGCCTGGTCAGTCAGTACAAGCTTATAAGTTTTTCCGGCTTCGGTTTCTTCCACAAACTTCTTTCATAAACCATTCGCTTATGAATGTTATGGATATACTGAGCTAGTTATGGAGATGCTGTCACAATGAGAGTGGGATATCCGGCAAGGCCAGGAAGTAAAAATTGAAGAACAGGTTCAGACCTCAGGAAGGATAAGTTTCAGTTCTTTACTGTAACTTCTTCCGACTGGAAGCCGGATTCCTCCATACAACGTAATCTCCTTGCTGGTATGGCTGGCTATCCGGTGAACCGGAACCAGAAAAGACTTGTGTACCCGGGTGAATTTCCCTTCCGGCAGAAGTTCCTGTATATTTTTCATGCTGGTCTGCGACATGATGCATTGCCGTTCCGGCAAATAAATCCGGACATAATTATCCATCGATTCGATGTAAAGGATATCCTTCAGCTTGACATTGGTACTTTTATATCCGACCTTCAGAGTTATGCTTTCTTCCGTAAAAACGGGACTGGCGGACGGTACTTCCACTGACCCTGATGGCACAAAGCCTTTCGGGAACAGTAACAGACAAAAGTACAAAAGAAAGCCTGATCTCGGCGACAGTGCAACTGATTTCTTCTGAAGGAAAATCCAGTTACACATCGACAGATCTGAATGGGTTCTTCCAGTTTAAAAAGCTTCAGCCTGGAACTTATACGCTCCAGATAACATATGTAGGCTACAAAGCTTATAAAGAAAAACTGGATCTTTCCACAAAACAGCAAAGACAGGTAAAAATAGAAATGAGCGAAGATGCCCGGTTACTGGGAGAAGTATCCGTACAGGGTCGTGCAACCCGTGCCGAACAGAAAGGTGACAGTCTGATGTACAATGCTGAAGCTTTCCAGGTGATGATGGGAAGTTCAGCAGAGGACTTGCTGGCCAAAATGCCGGGTATCGTAGTGGAAGGCGGTACGATCCAGGCACAGGGAGAACAAGTACAGAAAGTCCTGGTGGACGGAAAGGAATTCTTTGATGGTGATGTAAATCTGGCCATCAAAAACCTGCCGTCGGATGTTATTGCCAGCATTGAAATTTTTGACAAGAAAAGTGAACAGGCCGAATTCACCGGATTTGATGACGGAGAAGAAGTCAAAACAATTAACATCGTAACGAAAAGTGGCTTCCGTCAAGGCACTTTCGGTGAAGTATCCGGAGGATATGGAACCGATGACCGCTACAAGGTCAACGGAAATATAAACTTCTTCAACGATGACCGGCGTATTTCTATATTAGGAATGTCCAACAACGTCAACCAGCAAAACTTCTCCCAGGAAGACCTGGCAGGAGTCATGTCTGCCGGAAACAGCGGCAAAGGACGTGGCGGACGTGGAGGTGGAAAAGCCGGAAGCCCGGGTGGAAACAATGCTTCTAATTTTATGGTAGGAAGCCTGGGAGGTGTAACTTCTGCCAATGGACTCGGATTAAATTACGTTGATCAATGGGGAAAGAAACTGAAAGTGACCGGAAGCTATTTCTTCAACCAGTCGGATAACCTGACCCAACAACAGACCGACAGAGAGTATTTTGAATCCGTTTTACCCGGAATGACTTATAACGAATATCAGGAAAATTCCATGAAGAACTGGAATCATCGTTTCAATATGAAACTGGATTATCAGATGACTGAACGAACTTCCCTGCAGTTCCGCCCTACGTTGAGTTTTCAGAACAATGACACTTACGGACTGTTGCAAGGACAGAATCTGATGAACGGAATAACAGACAATGAAACTGAAACCTCTTCTTTCGGAAAAAACAATGCTTACAATGTGGGAGCCGATCTGATGCTTCGGCACCGCTTTCTGAAAGAAGGACGTACGCTGTCGCTGATGCTGAGCGGAAAGATGAGCAACACGGATGGAGATACCTATACAGATTACCTGAATACACTCTATGGTTTAGAAATTTCTCCTGCAACAGAAAGCTACAGCCAATGGAAACAGACTTTAAACCAACAATATAGTCTGCGTTCCAATCTGAACTACACAGAGAAGCTGACCGACAATCTGCAACTGCAACTTGGATATAAAATGAGTTACACAGATTCAGAGAACGACAAAAAAACATATAATCACTCTGCTGTGACCGATCTTTATGACCAGTTGGATGAAAGCCTTTCCAATGAGTATCAGTCGGGATATCTGACCCAGGCAGGAAATGTAGGACTCCGTTATCGCGCCGGCAAACTGAGTGCCATGCTGGGAGTCGATGCCCAGTGGGCAAACCTGAAAGGAGACTTGGTTTATCCTCAACCTGATGAACTGTCGCACAAATATTTCTCCCTTCTTCCTTCGTTCACATTGCGTTATTCAGTGGACCGGAACAACTCTTTCCAGCTCCGTTATCGCAGCAAGTCATCTTCTCCTTCTGTCACCAACCTGCAGAATGTCATAGATAATTCCAATCCGTTGTTCCTTTCAACCGGTAATCCCAACCTTGACCAGCAAGTGTCGCACACAGCCAATCTGCGCTACTTACGCACAACAAAGTCCGGACAAACTTTCATTGCCATGGTAGGAGCTACCATCCAGCAAGATTACGTGGCCGACAGCACTTTTGTTGCCAGAGAGGACATTGCCTTGTCACCTACGGTTACTCTGAATAAAGGTTCTCAGTTTACCCGCCCGGTGAATTTGGACGGTTACTACAGTCTGCAATCCATGCTGACTTACGGTTTTCCGGTAGACTTTATCCGGAGCAACATCAACCTCAGTCTGTCAGCCAACTATGCAAATGTTCCTACCATCTTCGATGGAATAGAAAGCCGTACATGTGAACTGAACCTGATCCCGAAAATCATTATCGGAAGCAATATCAGTAAGAATCTTGATTTCACAGCTTCTTATTCTGCCGGAATCAACAAAATGTTCAGTTCGCTGGACAATACTGCCGGGAGTGATTATATAACGCATACAGCAGCCAAACTGGGCTGGACTTTCTTTTGGGGACTTACTTTCAGAAGTACATTCAATTACGTTGGTTATACCGGACTGGATACCGGAACCGAGGACTATTTCCTGTGGAACCTGTCGCTCGGAAAGAAGTTCCTGAAGAATAATGCCGCTGAAATCAGAATAGAAGCCTTCGACGTACTGAAACAAAATCAGGCCTTTACACATCGCACAGGCAGCAACTATTATGATTACGTAAGCAGCAATGTGTTACAGCCTTATGCAATGATCAGTTTTGTATATACAATCAGATAACCTTTAAAAACAATTTGAACATGAAAAAAATATTTTTTTAACCCTTATGGGTATGCTGACTTTACAAAGTGTAAATGCTCAACGCAAAGAAGGAAAAACCCGTACTCCAGAACAAATGGTGGAAAAACTTGACAAGAAACTTAATCTGACTGACGAACAGGAAAAGCAGATCACAACGCTTTATTCTGATTTTTTCAAGCAGGATTTATCACGCGAAGAACGCAAAAGTGCCATGCAGGAACTGGAAAAGAAAATAACATCCCTGCTTACAGATGAGCAGAAAGAAGCATTTGAACAAATGAAGAAAGAACGTCCACAACGTCAGAAACAATAAAAACAAACAATCAGTCAGGAAAAATAAACCTTAAAACATTTGCACTCTCTGTTAAGCCATTTGCTCTTCTCAAAGACAAATGGCTTACTTATTTTTATTCTCTGAAAGACATCCGACATTCTGAAAATACATAACTTTGTGAACAGAATACTCTTCATTGTTCCAGAAACCAAAACCAACCCGTTCAAACATCATGACAGATACCACAAACCTTTATGCAGAGAATAATCTTTTGTTAGGTGCCATCGCCGGCGACCTGATAGGCTCTTATTATGAGTTTCGCCCGACAAAAGACTTAAACTTTCCTTTGTTTCATCCTGAATCACGCTTCACGGATGATACCGTCATGACCATGGCCACAGCCCAATGGATATTGACTCAAGACAATCTCCCATCCCTCATGCAGGAATATGGCAACCGGTATCCCGATGCCGGCTATGGAAGAGGCTTTCAGAAATGGCTGACAAGCAAGAATCCCCGCCCCTACAATAGCTTCGGGAACGGTTCAGCCATGCGTATCAGTCCTGTCGGATGGGCTTTCCCGTCTTTGGAAGAAACGCTACGGGCAGCCAGCGAAAATGCCAGTGTCTCCCATAATCATCCCGAAGGCATCAAAGGGGCACAGGCCACTGCCGCCTGCATCTTTCTGGCGCGTACCGGACATTCCAAAGAACAAATTAAGAAGTATATAGAAGAGACTTTCCACTATGACCTTCATCAAAGTTGCGGAACAATCAGAAAAGACTACACTTTTGACGTCACTTGTCAGGGAAGTGTTCCTCCTTCCATCACTGCTTTTCTGGAAAGCAATGACTATGAACATGCAGTCCGCCTGGCCGTCTCTCTAGGCGGAGATGCTGATACCATGGGAGCCATTACAGGAAGTATAGCAGAAGCTTATTATCAAAAAATACCAGACTGCATCAGACAGGAAGTCATGCGCAGACTTCCTTCCGAGTTCATTGAACTGATCAGGAGATTCAGTCACCAATATTTTATTCCTTCGTTCTAAGAACAGAAAGCTCAGACCACCGTCTTGGATAAACTGACAGGCAGTTCTCTTCCGCATTTACCCGGAGATGAACTGCCCGTTATTTCAAATTCTTATTTATCAATCTTCACCAGCAAAGTCTTGCAGTCCAGCTTGCCTTTGGTATCATAAGCCTCAGACTTAACCAGACCAACACCTTTGGCATACCATTCTGTTACACGCAAAGTCTTGCTCTTCAAAACAATCTTGGTACGCATCAGATAAGAAATCTTGATACAGTCAAACTTACCGGCACGGGTATGTACCTGCTCCTCTCCCATATAAGCTGCCCCTGAAATATTCACTTCATTCTTCAGCATATTCAGGATCAGCTGGTAAGAACGGTCAGGAATTGTTTCACCTCCCTGAGCAGAATCCTTGATCGTAAAAGAATTGTCACCTTTGAATTTGCGGTCATCCAGCATCTTCATACGTGCCACTTCATCATATTTGTCGGGGTCTGAATCAGAAGCGATATAAGGACCATACATCAAATCTTCCGTACAAACCGTATTCTTGCCGTCATAACTCCAGTTGAATAAAGTATAAGACGTATTGTTTTTGGCCTTGGTGGTAACAATCTTGGCATAATAACTAGCCTTCACGGTATTTCCCTCCTGCAATATGTTCTTTACCGTCATCGTCTCGTCGGAAACACTCTGTCCCACTTCATCATAATTTACATAATGCAATTCCGTACCTTCCGTCGTACAGAAATACTGTGCATTCGCAACGTGGCAGGCCAACAGAGCTGCCACAAAAAGCATTGCTTTCTTCATCATATTACATTCCTTATTTTATGCATAAGCCCCACTTTGATACCTCGACGGGCACCCTTCGGCCCTATGCCGGTTATACTTTTGTTTTACAGGGTGCAAACTTACAAATTTCTTTTTATTAAACTGAAGTTTTCAGCATCTGTTTATCGATCTTTTCTTCCAATTATGATGCCTTCATTCTTTTTTCTGGCTATCTTTGCAAAGAAGTAACAAGAATTTGAAATCACACAGATATGGGTCTATTATCATCATTATTCGGAGGAAACAACTCCAGCAAAGATCAACAAGCCAAACAGGAAAAGAAAAACTTTGAAATCCTGAAATACGACGGCATTCGTGCCCGAAACATCGGACAACTGGCCTATGCCATCAAATGTTTTGAAGAAGCAACCGCCATCCAGGAAGAAACGGAAACACTCAGTTTGCTGGTCACTTCTTATACACAGGCTAACCGGCTGGACGATGCACGCCACACGATGGAACGCATGATAGCACTCGACGGACAACAGGCTGACACATGGATTTCACTGGCCGGTGTCTGCTATATGCAGGAAGATTATAAAACCATGGAAGAAGCCTGCCGGAAAGCCATCGAACTGGACAGCCAGAAACCGCTGGCCTATTATTTCGCAGCCAAAGCTGCCATCGGTCTGCACAATGATTTTATGGCTATTGCCATGCTTACCAAAGCCATCCTTCTGAAAGAAGACTATACGGAGGCTTACCAGCTGAGAGCTGAAACTCTGTGGAACATGAGACAGGTCAAGGAAGCCGGTGAGGACATACAAGTCCTGCTTCGGATGAATCCCAATGACGAACAGGCCTTGTTGCTTGATGCAGAAGTACAGGCTGCTACCGGCAATACGGATCAAGCCATCGGGCAGCTTCAGCAGATTCTGTCGCTCAATCCTTTCCAGGAAAAAGCCTATTTCCTGCTCGGAGAACTTTATCTCTCCCTGAAAGAGACAGAAAAGGCCATCGCCGTGTATGACGAAGCCATTGATATCAATCCCAACTTTGCCCAGGCCTATCAGGAACGGGGACGAATCAAGTTGTTGAACGGAGATAAGGAAGGTTCCGTAGCCGACATGAAGAAAGCGCTGGAACTCGCTCCCGAAACTGAGGAAAAGATCAATGGTCAATACAACAACTTCACAGACAAATAACTTTCTTTTTCAATAAATTGCCATGAACAGCCTGAAAGAACAATACTGGAAATACTCCCTGATCGCCATTATCCTGGTTCTCGGACTCATCCTTTTTCTGAAACTTACTCCTTTCATGGGAGGTCTGCTCGGTGCATGTACCATTTATATCATGCTCCGCAAACAGATGTTTTATCTCACACACAAAAGACATTTCGGGAAAGGTATCTCTGCCGTATTGCTCTTGCTGGAAACAATTCTCTGCTTTCTGGTTCCACTCTCACTGGTGGCATGGCTGCTCATCCACAAGCTGCAGACTGTCAATGTAGACACCCAGGCTTTTATTCATACCATTACCCAACTGACCGACTGGGTACGGACTCAGACCAGCTATGATCTGTTCGACCAGAAAAACATCTCTTCAGTAGCTTCCATCCTGCCTTCCATCGGACAATTTCTTATGGGAGGAATCAGCAGCTTTACGGTCAATATCGGTGTACTGATCATCGTACTTTACTTCATGCTCATCGGAGGAAAACGCATGGAACAGTATATCTATGAAATCCTGCCGTTCAATGAAGAAAACAAGAAAGAAGTGCTTACCGAGATACATCTGCTGGTGCGTTCCAACGCCATAGGTATTCCTTTGCTGGCTGTTATTCAAGGCATGATTGCATCATTGGGATATTATCTGTTTGATGCCCCCAGTGTTTTGCTGTTCGGATTCCTGACCTGCTTTGCAACCATTATCCCGATCGTGGGAACCGCACTGGTATGGATTCCGCTGGCTGCCTACATGGCTATCTCAGGCGACTGGCCTCATGCCCTGGGACTGGTGCTCTATTGCGGACTGATTGTAACCAACATTGATAATCTGATCCGCTTCATCCTGCAAAAGAAACTGGCCGATACCCACCCGCTGATCACCATCTTCGGAGTGTTTATCGGCCTGCCTCTATTCGGATTTATGGGTATTATTTTCGGTCCCCTGCTGCTGTCCGTCTTTCTGGTCTGTGTCAATATTTTCAAGAACCAGTATCTGCGCTGAAATCGTTACGGCTACATCCTTGCAACAGCCTCTTCCAGCTGTTTCATCGCGCGCTCCAGCGTCACTCGCGGACATGCTACATTCATGCGCATGAAGCCTTTACCTTCTTTACCAAACATCTCTCCGTCATTGAGAGCCAGCCCGGCCTCTTCGGCAAAAAGATGATTCAGTTCCTGCTGCGACAGGTTCAGTTCCCGACAGTCCAGCCAGACCAGATAAGAAGCCATCGGACGCATGGCATGAATACGCGGAATACGGTTTTTCAGGTAATTGTCTACATAATCAATATTGCCCTGAATGTATTCCAGACATTGCTCCAGCCATTCAGCCCCGTATGTATAGGCCGCTTCCACGGCAGGCCAGGCAAAGACATGTCCCGCATTCAGCTCGCCGGCTTCCAGCCAGGCATTGAAACGGGAGCGTATATCCTTATTATATATAATGGTATGAGAGGCTGCCACACCGGGCATATTGAACGTTTTGCTGGGAGCCATAAAAGTCACGGAATTGTTTCGTGCCTTCTCCGAAACCATAGCAAACGGCAGATGACGGGCAGGAGGCAAAGTGAGATCCGCATGAATCTCGTCGGAAAAGACCAGTATATTATCTTCCGCACAAATTTCAGCAACCGCTTCAAGTTCTTCACGGGTCCATACCACTCCTCCTGGATTATGAGGATTACAAAGGATCAGTACGCGCACTCCCTTCTTTTCACGGCGAAGCTGATCCAGGTTCATCCGGTAATGCCCGTCTTCCAGAATCAGCGGACATTCCACTAACTGACGGTTATTCCGCTTCACCAGCCATGCGAACGGATGATAAACCGGAGGCATAATCATTATCTTATCACCCGGAGAAGTAAAACAGTTGATGGCCATACCGAGCCCTGCCACAATACCGGGAACATAATTCAAATGCTCTTTCGACACATTCATGTCATACCGGGTCTTCAGCCAGTTGATGACAGCCTCGTAATAACCGTCCGGTTTTTCCGTATATCCCAGAATGGGATGTTCACAACGTTTTCTGACAGCTTCCAGTATAAAAGGAGGAGTTGCAAAGTCCATATCAGCCACCCACAGTGGAATCAGATCGGTTCTTCCCCATATTTCCTGCATGCCGTCAAGCTTCACCGCATGGGTTCCCCTGCGGTCGATCACTTCATCAAAATTATATCTTATCATATTTCTTTTATATATACCGTTTCTATGACAAAACTAGACATTAACCATGAAGAACTAAAAAAAATCAAGAAAAAATTTCATGAAAGGCTTGTTTTTTCAAGAAAAGTATTACTTTTGCATCCGTAATGATAACAAAATAACAAATTTATATATGAAAAATTTTGCGACATACTTCTTCTTTTTCTTTTATTACTTTTACTTTAGCAATGAAGTGAAGCGGGAGTTCGCATATGTATATAAACGATAAAACAAACCAGAAATCATGATATAACGAATCCCGCTTCGATGAGAATGCGGGATTTTTTTTAGATAAAACAAACAGAATGAAAAGAATTGCAATACAAGGAGTACCGGGCTCATACCACGACATAGCAGCTCACAAATATTTCAAGAACGAGGAGATCGAACTGATTTGCTGCAATACCTTCGAAGAAGTGTTTCAGACACTGAAGAAAGACAGCAGCGTAATCGGCCTGGTTGCTATTGAGAACACCATTGCGGGAAGCCTTCTCCATAATTACGAACTGCTGCGCGAAAGCGGAACAACCATCATCGGTGAACACAAATTGCGTATCAGCCACAGCATCATGTGTATGCCCGAAGACGACTGGAGTTCACTGACTGAAGTCAACTCGCATCCGGTAGCGCTGGCTCAGTGCCGGGACTTCCTGCAACATCATCCTGAGCTGAAAGTGGTGGAAACCGACGACACCGCCGGAAGTGCCCGGAATATCAAGGAGAAAAACCTGAAAGGACACGCAGCCATCTGTTCAAAATATGCCGCAGAACTTTACGGAATGAAGATACTCCAGGAAGGCATAGAAACCAACAAACACAACTTCACCCGTTTTCTGGTTGTGGCAGCCCCCTGGCAAGTGGACGAGCTGAGCCGCCACCGCAACAAGGAAGTGAACAAGGCAAGCATGGTATTCACACTTCCCCATACTGAAGGAAGCCTTTCCCAAGTATTGTCTATTTTGTCTTTCTACCGCATCAACCTGACAAAGATACAGTCACTGCCCATCATCGGGCGCGAATGGGAATATCAATTCTATGTAGACATAGTTTTCGACAATGTGCTGAAGTATAAACAATCTATCGTGGCTATCACCCCACTGACCAAAGAACTTAAAATATTGGGAGAATATGAAGACGGAAAATCAACTATCTAAAATAAAGCCGGCCGACCGGCTGG
>ERZ791716.740-NODE-740-length-17793-cov-7.725843_pt1 | contig 17793 bp, 18 predicted proteins | sample MGYA00510049_ERZ791716 | MGnify/ENA primary metagenome ERZ791716 (study PRJEB30046, sample SAMN00715135) | human gut metagenome | study: EMG produced TPA metagenomics assembly of the A metagenome-wide association study of gut microbiota in type 2... | reverse complement strand
CGCCTATCGAATTTCTTAATAATAGTGTCCAATATGATTGACAAACCTACAAATTGAAAAAATAATTGAAACAACTGACCCAGTATATACATTTTGTGAAGTGATGAATCATATTGACCTGAGTAAATACCTGACGACTGAGGGCTTTCTATATTTGTATTATTGTTCAGGTGTCGGTTCAGGCTCAGGCTCAGGAGCAGGCGGATCAGTTTCCGTAACAGGCTCCGTTACTGTTTCTGTAACAGTTTCCGTGTTCGTTGACACCTCAGTGGTTTCACTTGGCTGTGTCAAAGATGGAGTAGTTTCAGTTGCTTTTTTCGTTTCTGTTGAAACCGAAGTTGTTTTGGTGGTCGTTGAAGTTGTGGTCGTGGTGATGTAGCTTGTGGTGGTCGTAGTTGTGGTGGTCTCTTCCTCTGATGAGTCCTCCTCAACAGGTGCGTCACCGAATGCTATAACGCCCCATTTTCCGGACTTCATTACCCATGCCTTGCCGTTGTGAGCAGGTCTTGCCTGATCGAACTCGCCTGGCTTTACGATACAGTTGCCGTCTATGTCATAATAACCATATGATGAATCTATGGATACCGGCAGATAATCGTCAGTGAAAAGATAAGGATGAACAGCCATCTCGTCATCTATCACCTTTCCGCAATAGGCACTCATGTCACCGTCGCACTTGAAGTCGATTATAGTCTTGCCGTCAGAACCAACATATCCCCACTTGCCTTTGTCGTTCTCAAAGGCGATGCAGGTAAGTCCTGCGCCTTTGTATGCAGGGGCATAGAAATCAGTATACTGCATATCAAGTATAAGCTTGTCCTTTTTAGCAAGCCCGTAAAGCGGTTCGCTCACAGGAGAAATGTCATAAAAACCATTGTCAGACTTTTTCACGTCAGCTTCACATACCACAACAGCCTTTTTGCCGGTGTATTCTTCGCCCTGTTCTTCGTCAGCGTCCTTTACATAGATCTTTTCTTCATTGCTGTTCCAGTAATATTTCGGTGAGCTGTCATGATGTTCCGCCGCATAGTATACTACCTGATTTGAGCTGTCGATACTGCAATACTCATACTCGTCATTCTTTTCATTTATAATATTGAAAAGCGTGACCTCTCCGCACCAGCAGGTGTAGTAATCGTCATATTCCGCAGGCACTACCATGTTTCCGCTGTAGTCTATAATGCCATACTTGCCGCTCTGTCTGATAACAGAATAGTTGGCATAAGCTGTGTTCTTTTCGTTGTTAGGGTCGACCTGACTTCCGTCAAAAGAAATGATATTATCGGCGTTTATAGTCGGCTCTATGAGCCAGCGATAAGCTTGTTTCTGTTCTGAATTTGAGTCAGCCGTATAGGAATAACCGCCGGGGGCAACGTCGTCATCAGCTCCCTTTTCCCAAGGCATGGCACAGCCTGTGAGCATAGTGCCTGCAACAACGGCTGTCAGAGCAGAACAAAAGATCTTGTTCATAAGTTTCCTCCTATCATTCTCTGCTTCTTCCTTATCACCCATTATCTGTATTTTTTTATCTTTTAGGGCAATATCTACACATACGATTATTATATACTATAACCCCTTTTATGTCAATAGCACAACTTACAAACAGCACCGCAAAGCTGCAAGGATTTTCAGCGATTTTAACACGAAAATCCCCGAAAAATCGTCGTTTAAAGCTTAAAAGGGACTGTCGCCCTGCAAGCGTCAGTCCCCCATATCTGCATGATTATTTTATGAGCTTCTCTGTTCAATTATGCGCACACATACATCTCCATACAAAAAATAAAGGGTCAAAACAAATTGACCCTTTAAATACCTATTAAAGCGATTTTAGACGGATTCGCAACCCCTATTAAAAGAATAAATCTTTCTGATTCTATTATACCACATTATATGTAAATGTCAATAGTAAAGTGTCAGAAATCTTCCTGATTATTCTTCCTCTTCAACTGGCATATTCTCCCAGTTGTGGTAAACGTTCTGAACGTCGTCATCGTCCTCAAGATGCTCAAGAAGCAGACCCATCTTCTTGATAGCGTCCTCGTCTTCGATAGTTGTGTAGTTTGAAGGAACTTTCTCAGCCTCAGCAGAAAGTACCTTGTAACCCATTCCCTCAAGAGCTTCTCTTACAGAAGAAACCTGATTAGGGTCGCATGATATCTCGATAACATCGTCATCAACGTTGAAATCGTCAGCGCCTGCCTCAAAGCAGTCCTCCATTATCTTGTCCTCGTCAGCACCGTTGTTCTCCATAACAACAGTACCAACGTCAGAGAACATGAAAGATACACAGCCTGATGTACCCATGTTTCCACCGAACTTGTCGAAGAAGTGACGGATATCGCCTGCTGTTCTGTTCTTGTTGTCTGTAAGGCACTCAACGATAACAGCAACACCGCTTGGACCGTAGCCCTCGTATACCATTGACTCGTAGCTGTTCTTGTCGCCGTCGCCTGCTGCCTTTTTGATAATTCTATCGATATTATCGTTAGGCACGTTGTTTGACTTAGCCTTTGCGATAAGATCTCTCAGCTTTGCGTTACCTGCAGGATCAGCACCGCCCTGCTTAACTACAACAGCGATCTCTCTGCCTATCTTTGTAAATATCTTAGCTCTTGCAGCGTCTGTTGCACCCTTTTTTCTTTTAATGTTTTCCCATTTTGAATGACCTGACATTTGATTCACTCCTTGATGTAATATTATTCATTGATGCTGCCCACAGACCATGCTGCCTCGAACAGTTCACCTATACGTTCCTCACGCCCCGTGAGATATAAAAAACCGAAAAGACATTCCAAACCTGTCGCCATGCGGTATTCCCCCACAGTGGAATGTTTCGGAGCATTTATGCCCTTTGCATTTCTGCCCCTTTTGAAAATATCCATTTCCTGTTCGTTAAGCAGCCCCTCGTCAAGCCACTTGCGAACAGCCTTTGCCTGATATTCCGCACACACCCTCTCAACAGTGAGCTTGTGCAGCTTGTCCGCAGGCATATTAGCTTCAAGGATAAGCTTTTCTCTTACCCTTATCTCGTAAACGCCGTCCCCGATAAAAGCCAGTGCCAGAGGGGAGTATTGCATAGCGTCCATATCAGAAAGCTTTCCCGTGACGCTCCCTCCTATCTGAGATATTCAAACTCAAAGTCGAATATAGAAACAGTGTCGCCCTCTTCGATACCCATTTCTTCCAGCTTGTCGATTATGCCGCTGGTCCTGAGTACGTTCTGGAAATACTGCAGTGAGGAGTAATCGTCCATATTAGCCGTCCTGAGTATGTCAAGAAGCCAATCTGCTTCCACGAAATAAACGCCGTCCTCCACAGTAACACGGAAGTCTTTCTTTGAGATGAGCTTATCGTCAAGCTCCTCCTGAGTGAGTGGCTGAGCTTCAAACTGCTTAACAGGCGGCAGGACAGAAAGTCTTTCCCAAACGCCATACATAAGCTCTTTTGTACCCTTTGTGGTAGCGGCAGATATCTCATAGAACAGAAGTCCCTGATCCTCAACATAATTTCTCAGCCTTTCCACCTGCTCAGGGGTAGCCATATCGCTCTTGTTTGCGGCAACTATCTGCGGAGCTTCCGCAAGCTCCATTGAGAAGTTTTCAAGCTCGTGATTTATCGCCTTGAAATCCTCGATAGGATCTCTGCCCTCGCTGCCTGAAACGTCGATAACGTGAACGATAAGTCTGCACCTCTCAACGTGTCTGAGAAATTCGTGACCAAGACCGACGCCCTCGCTCGCACCCTCGATAAGACCTGGGATATCCGCCATAACAAAAGATTTTCCCTCTTCTATCTTAACAACGCCAAGCACAGGCGTCAGGGTAGTGAAGTGGTAGTTGGCTATCTTTGGCTTTGCCGCTGATACAACAGAGATAAGTGTGGATTTACCCACGTTCGGGAAGCCCACAAGTCCTACGTCTGCAATAAGCTTGAGTTCAAGCATGACCTCATATTCGTCACCACGGAAACCCGGCTTTGCAAACTTTGGTATCTGCCTTGTGGAAGTGGCAAAATGAGCGTTTCCACGTCCGCCCTTGCCTCCGTGAGCGATAACAGCGGGCTCGTCGGTAGAAAGGTCGGCAAGTATCCTGCCGCTCTTTATTTCTTTAACCACAGTGCCTCTAGGAACTTTCACCACAAGGTCGGGAGCATTCCTGCCTGAGCAGTTTTTGGCGCCGCCGTTCTGTCCCTTTTCGGCAACATATTTTCTCTTATATCTGAAATCTATAAGGTTTGAGATATTGTCGTCAACAACGAAAACAATATCTCCGCCCTTACCGCCGTCACCGCCGTCCGGACCGCCTGCCGCAACGTATTTCTCACGGTGGAATGAAACTGCACCGTCACCGCCGTCACCGGCTTTTATATAGATCTTCGCCTGATCGACAAACATGATCAAACCTCCTTATAAATGATATTATGCGTAAATTTAGTTGTCATTAACCAACAAAAGACCCCAAGCCTAAGGCTCAGGGTCATATGTTACAAAATTAAGCCTTGGGATAAACCGAAACCTTCTTGCGGTCTCTACCGAGTCTTTCAAATCTTACAACACCGTCGCTTGTTGCGAACAGAGTATCGTCAGAACCCTTCTTAACGTTCTCGCCTGGGTGAATGTGAGTACCTCTCTGACGAACGAGGATGTTACCAGCCAGTACGAACTGACCGTCAGCTCTCTTTACGCCAAGTCTCTTTGACTCAGAATCACGTCCGTTCTTTGTAGAACCCATTCCCTTTTTATGAGCGAAAAACTGCATTGAAATCTTAATCATCTAAATTACACCTCCATAAAATGTAATCCGTCCGATCAGTTATCTCTGACCGTGACTTTGATCCTGCCTGAAAATTCCTCAGCTAGAAAATATAAATGAGTGAGAAGCCCTAAAAGCAGCTTGTCCCCCTCCTCTGAGCTGTCATTTTCAAGCCTTAATATTATTTCGTTTTCTTCCACTGCGACATCAGCCTTTATCTTAAAAGCCTCAGTGACAGTGTTAGCCGTCAACATTACAGCAGACGATACGCTTGCACAGCATACGTCCTCGCCATAGTCTGCGTAACCTGCGTGACCCGTTATACGAAATCCCACAAGTCTGTCATGCTCATTTCTGAAAAAATCAGCACAGATCATTATGCGTTGATAGCTTCGATCATAACCTTAGTGTAAGGCTGTCTGTGACCGATCTTGGTCTTTTCGCCCTTCTTTGGCTTGTAAGTGAATACAGTCACCTTCTTGGACTTGCCGTTCTTGATGACCTTAGCTGTTACGGAAGCGCCGTCAACATATGGAGCGCCAACCTTGATACCGTCGTCAGCGCCAACAACCATTACCTTATCGAAAGTAACAGCGTCCTCAGCGTTTACGTCCAGCTTTTCTACGAAAACCTCATCACCAGGCTTAACCTGATACTGCTTTCCGCCTGTTTCAATTACTGCGTACATTACGAATGCACCTACCTTTGAATAAACTCGCTACGCACGGAGGTCTGCAAATACAAACACTTATGACCGTGAATATGCGGCTTTAATATCATAACATATCCGCCCCCAAAAGTCAAGCACAGCTCTGTTTCTGCTTGAAAATTTACAGAAATTTAACTTTTAAAAGCTCCTTTCCTGTCCAATGATGTCCCACTGTAAACATTTCTCCTTAAACCTATTGTAAACCCGCAAAAAATATGCTATAATAAATGTGTATACATTACATAATATTACGAAAGAGGTCGAAGAACAATGACAAATTCTTATGAAAGCCCGTTTTGTACCAGATATGCAAGCAAGGAAATGCAATTTATTTTCTCTGCTGACAAGAAGTTTACTACTTGGAGAAAGCTGTGGGTAGCCCTTGCCCGTGCTGAAATGAAGCTTGGTCTTAATGTTACTCAGGAGCAGGTAGACGAGCTTGAAGCTAACATTGATAATATAGATTATGCCGCTGCCGCTGAGCGTGAAAAGCTTGTTCGTCATGACGTTATGTCACACGTTTATGCTTATGGCCTTGTTTGTCCAAAGGCAGCAGGTATCATTCACCTTGGCGCAACTTCATGCTATGTAGGCGATAACACAGACGTTATCATCATGAGAGATGCACTTAAGGTCGTAAAGAGAAAGCTTGTCAAGGTCATCGACCAGCTTGCAAAGTTTGCCGATAAGTATAAGGCTATGCCTTGCCTTGCTTATACTCACCTCCAGCCTGCACAGCTCACAACAGTGGGCAAAAGAGCTACTCTTTGGTGCAACGAGCTTCTTATGGATCTTGAAGATCTGGACTTCAGACTTGCTAACCTCAAGCTCCTCGGCTCGAAGGGAACTACAGGCACTCAGGCTTCATTTATGGAGCTTTTCCACGGTGATACTGATAAGGTAAAAGAGCTTGAAAAGATGATAGCTGAGGAAATGGGCTTTGACGCTGTCGTTCCGGTTTCAGGTCAGACCTATTCAAGAAAAATGGACTATCAGGTATGCTCAGTTCTTGCTGGTATCGCTCAGTCTGCTATGAAGTTCTCAAACGATATAAGAATTTTGCAGTCATTTAAGGAGATTGAAGAGCCGTTCGAGAAAAATCAGATAGGCTCTTCCGCTATGGCATATAAGAGAAATCCAATGAGAGATGAGAGAATAACATCACTTGCCAGATACGTTATCTGCGATGTTCTCAATCCTGCATTCACAGCAGGAACACAGTGGTTTGAGAGAACTCTCGACGACTCTGCAAACAAGAGAATTTCCGTTGCCGAAGCTTTCCTTGGTGTTGACGCTATACTCAATATCATGCTCAATGTTACAGATCCTGACAACGGTTTGGTAGTATATGACAAGATCATCAGAAGAAGAGTTATGGCAGAGCTTCCTTTCATGGCTACCGAGAACATTATGATGGACGCTGTAGAAAAGGGCGGAAACAGACAGGAACTCCACGAAAGAATAAGAGAGTATTCAATGGTAGCAGGCGCAAGAGTTAAGAAAGAGGGACTTGACAATAACCTCTGCGAGCTTATCCTTAACGACCCTATGTTCATGATAACAAAGGAAGAAATGGATAAGATAATGAAGCCTGAAAACTTTATCGGCAGATGCCCACAGCAGGTGGACGAATTTATCGAAAATTGCGTAAAGCCTGTTGTCGAAGCAAACGGCGTGTCTGACGATGTTGCAGAAATAAACGTATAATATCAAAGGATAAAAATATTTCAGCGGGCTGATAGGTCTTTTCAGATCGTCAAGCCCCTGAATTTTATCTGATAAACACCACACAAAAGAAAGGCGGAAAACACCATGGCAGATTTTTGTACAGGCAAACGCTGTCCAAAATGTGGCGGCAGGAACTGTCAGCTTATAAGCGAAACAGACTACAGAAGCGGCAAATACGGCTTTGGAAAAGGCTGCTGCGGCTATATACTGTTCGGACTGCCAGGGCTTATCTGCGGACTTTGCGGCATGGAAAGCAAGTCAAAAACACGCTCCTATTGGGTCTGTCCTGATTGTGATTATAAGTTCAGAGCATAGCATGAGAATGAGAAAAGACCCATATGCACTGTGGCTTTATCTTATGAAGCTTGGTGCGTCGGCAGGCTGTCACCAACGCCCCGACAGAAGCTTCTTTTTTCATGGCTGGCAGTTTCCGGTGTGCGCAAGATGTACAGGCGTGCTTGCAGGACAGCTTGTAGGCATTCCGATAGCCATAAAGAAAAACATATCCACCCTCACGGCCGTACTCTGCTGTGAAACTACCATGCTGGATTGGTCATTGCAGTATTCATGGGTGAAAAAGTCCACCAATAAACGTCGGCTGGTAACAGGTCTGCTTGGTGGCTTTGGGCTTGCGGTGATTTATGTTAATATCATCAGATTTGTGATAAAAAAGATAAAAATGGGAGCGAAAACGTGAGAAACGGTGATAAAAATGGAACTTGAACAATATAAAAGCAGTGCCTTTGAAATATTCGACAGACTTCTCAGAGCAATGAGAAGCCCCGAGGGCTATGTCCATCCACAATCCCTTTTGTGCTGTATAGGCTCTCTTGCAGGCTATTCCTGTCAGCAGGACGTGAGAAAGCTTTTCATGACAGAGGGTGTGAAAGAAGAGGACGTTTTCACAGTGTTCACTGATAAGTCAGGCAGAAAGTATTTCTACGGCGATATCATTGACGAAAAGCTTGTGGGCAATAACTACTCAGTGTGGTCTTTTACCGCAGGAGTGCTAAAAAAATATAACGAGCCTTTTACGGACGTTGGGGAAATGCTACGCTACACTGCCGCAAACGCAGGGGGCGCAAGCTTTGGCAAAATAAGAAATTGTACCACAGGCGAAACTGTCCAAAGCTATATAAAGCTTCTTTGGCAACCGCTTCTGCCTATAGCGCAGAAGTCAGCAGGCAGGGGAGAGCTTCACATAGTTTTCGGACTTTGCATACAAAAAGCCATGATGACCTGCAAAAGCGCAGTGTCACTTTCAGAGTGCGCAAGAATAATAATGGAAAGCGCTTTGACAGGTGCAAGATTGGACTTCAAGGACTTGTAAGGTAAACAAAATAAAAAAATAGGGAGAAACTTAATATGAAAAATAGCAGAAAAAAAGCCGTACTGCTGGCGGCATTGCTGTCAGTGTCACTTTGCGCCTGCGGACCTGTTGAGGAAGCCGCAGACAGCGTTTCAGAAACGAAAGATACTACTACTGCGGAAACGGTGTCAGATACGCCCGACAGTGTGGAGGAAAGTTCGCAGACGGATGACAGTTCGCAGGTGGAAATAATTCGTGACCCTGAGCTTGTTTGTGACCTTAGCGAAATACCATATACAGCCAAATGCACCGTGGAGGGCAATTTTGGTGCAGGAGCAAAGCTTTCTGATTATTATGGTATAAACGCAATGATAAACTCTGACGAGCCGCTCCTTAGTATACCTGTGAAGTATACTGACGCTGATTTCAGAGGTGGGGTCATTCGTTTTGAGTTTAGTGACAAAATAAGCGACGAGCAAAAAGCCAGTGCAGTTATAATGCAGTTTGACGAGGATAGCACGTTCACGAAACTTGAAAGTTTCGTTGACGAAAATGGCATTTCTGCGAATATCACCACGGGTGGCGTTTACATGGTCATAGACAGCTATGTTTATGATATGTTTAACGGAGGGTCGGTGGATACAGACCGTTATGATATTGAAAACGGTTTGACCATAGAACTTTCGGATTTTTCTGCCGCTTTAGAGTTGCCTGAGATAGGTGGATTTTCTGCCGCAAAGTTGGAAAAGCATGAGATAACTACAGATGATTTTGACGGCACGAGAGATGTGAAGATTGTCTATGCAAATCTTATTGACGGCAAAGTGGACGAAAAATATGACGGGTTAAATCTGTCATTGTCTTATTATCAGCGGCTTGACAAGATCACGGTCGATGATATGCTAGATATGTATGCAAAGTCGGCTGATATCAGCTCTGATGATAATGTTTGGCTTGATTATCGGGGACTTGACCTCGGCAATGGCAAGCGTGGCTGTGTTATTGCGGCTCTGGGTGAGGATCAAAGTGTGAACGTTCAGGGCATATATGAGTTTTCTGACAGTGAATATATACAATATAATGTGGTGATACCACTAAAGTATGTTTCAATGGGAGAAGATATTTTCGATTCAGCTATGAGTTTTCGCTATGCAGAATAAACGCATTTATAATGTTTGGGCGGTCTGAGGGGTCTGCTGTTTTAAACGCTTTTTGAAAAGCTTTTTATATTGGTAAAAATTTAGCGGTCGTTACCGCATTGAAAGGATTTGATTTGATTGAAGATCGAAACACAATGTTTACACGAGGGCTATACGCCTAAAAACGGAGAGCCGAGAGTAGTGCCTATCGTACAAAGTACAACCTATGTCTATGACTCCTCAAGAGAGATAGCCGAGGTCTTTGACGACCCTACCAAGAGCCTTATCTACTCACGCTTTGAAAACCCTACCACAGACGCAGTTGAGAAGAAGATAGCCGCTCTCGAGGGCGGTGCAGCCGCAATGTGTACATCAAGCGGACAGGCTGCCACACTTTGCTCTATCCTGAACATCTGTCAGGCAGGGGACAGCTTTATAGCTTCCACTTCTATCTATGGCGGCACCATAAACCTTTTCAGCATAACAATGAAAAGACTTGGCATAGAGTGTATCTATGTTGACCCCGACGCTACAGATGAAGAGATACAGGCGGCATTCAAGGATAATACAAAGCTTGTTTTCGGTGAAACTATCGCAAACCCTGCGCTGACAGTTTTCGATATCGAGCGTTTTGCAAATATCGCCCATAAGAATGGCGTTCCTCTTATCGTTGATAATACTTTCGCTACTCCATACCTTTGCAGACCTATCGAGTGGGGCGCAGATATCGTTATCCATTCTACATCAAAGTATATGGACGGCCACGCAGTTCAGGTCGGCGGCGTTATCGTTGACAGCGGCAAGTTCGATTGGACGGGCGGAAAGTTCCCTTGCATGACCGAGCCTGACGAAAGCTATCACGGCACTATCTACACTGAAAAATATTCATTTGCACCTTATATCGTAAAAGCAAGAATGCAGCTTATGAGAGATTTCGGCTGCTATCCTGCCGCAAATTCCTCGTTCCTGCTCAATCTGGGACTTGAAACTCTCCCTGTAAGAATGAAGCAGTATTGCGAGAATGCGCTCACAGTGGCAAAATTCCTCGAAAGCAATGACAAAGTAGAGTCTGTTGCATATCCTGGACTTGAAAGCGATAAGTACCATAAGCTTGCTGAAAAGTATCTACCTCTTGGCACGGCAGGCGTTATCTCGTTCGTTATCAAGGGCGGAAGAGATACAGCGGCAAAGTTCATGGACAGCCTTAAGCTTGCTTCCAACGAAGTTCACGTTGCCGATATCCGTACTTGTATCCTCCACCCAGCCTCCGCAACACACAGACAGCTTTCAGACGAACAGCTCGTTGCCGCAGGCATAAACGGCGGAATGATAAGACTTTCCGTAGGTCTTGAAAATGTCGAGGATATCATAGACGATCTGAAGCAGGGCTTTGCGGCTATCTAAGAGCCGCCGAAAGGAGAACAGCCGCAGCATTGATGACCTGAGATAAAAAATCAAGGACGGATGTTTCCAACGAAACACCCGTCCTTTTTATATGCCTATCCATTCTCAGGGAGCGTAACAATAAAATTTGTACCCTTTCCGTATTGCGATTCTACACGGATATTGCCGTTGCACAGCTCCACGATACGCTTAACAAGGGGCAAACCAAGTCCGTTTCCCTCTGAAGCGTGCGCCCTGTCCCCTTGATAAAAACGCTCGAAAATGTGTGATATGGTCTGCTGATCCATGCCGATGCCACGGTCAGTTATCTCAGCCGTTATCACATCACTCTCTTTAAAAAGCTTTACTCTGATAGAGCTTCCCTCTGGGGAGAATTTTATGGCATTGCCTATTATGTTCACCCACACCTGTGAAAGCATTTCCGCATTGGTGGTGTATTGTATCTCCTGCATATCAATGTCAAAGCTTATGTCCTTAGCCGTCCATTGCTTTTCCAGAAGAAGTATGCAGTTTCTTATCTGCTCGTCAAGGGAAAAGCTTGTCTTGTCAGTGATGATCTGCTGATTTTCAAGCTTTGAAAGCATAAGAATGTTCGATGAAAGATTGGTCAAACGCTTTGATTCGCTGATGATAATGTCAATGTATTCTTGCTTTTTCTCTTCTGACAGATTTTCTTTTTTTAGCTGTTTTGCAAAGCCTTGGATAGAAACGATAGGCGTTTTGAACTCGTGGGAGAAGCTGTTGATAAAATTCTCCCTGAACATCTCGATGCCCCCAAGCTCCTGCGCCATTTTGTTGTAGCTTTCTATAAGCTCGTCTATCTCGCCGTTAAAGCCTGTTACCTCTAACCTTTGAGAGAAATCTCCCTTTTCTACCCTGTGCATTGCCTTTTTTACCTCACGCACAGGTCTTACTATCTTGCTTGCTACAGCGGCAGAAATGCAAGTGCCGATTATTACAGATACCACAAGTCCTACAATAAGGAAAACTAAAGGCATTTGCAAAGGGGATAGAAAATGCAGGCATCTTTTTATGCCTATCATTATAAATCCCGTAAGAAGCCCTGCCCATATCATTATCATAAATACCGCCGAAACTATGCTGGCGTTCATGGTGTAATTTCGCCTGCGCTCTGAGCGAAGAGCAGAGATAAGATGTTTTTTCATGAGCCTATCCTTTCAGCTTGACCGCCTTGTAGCCAAGCCCTCTCACTGTCATTATCTCAAAGTCGTGGTTATTCTTCAAATGCTCTCTTATGCGGTTTATGTGTACGTCCACAGTGCGCTCGTCAGTGTCTGAGGTCATATCCCAAAGCTCGTCCATAAGCTGACGGCGGGGGAATATCTTGTCGGGATAGGAAAGAAGCTTGTAAAGAAGCATGAACTCTTTCGGTGGAAGCTCCCTTATGCCCTCAGGGGTCTTGATAGTCAGTGCGTCATAGTCGAGAGTGGTGTCGCCCACAGTTATCCTGTGGTCGCTCACTATCTGTGAACGTCGCAAAAGTGCCTGAATACGCAGAAGCATTTCCTCCTCGTCCACAGGCTTCACCATGTAATCGTCCGTACCTTTTATAAAGCCCTGCTTTTTGTCAAAAGCCGTTTCCTTAGCCGTCACCATTAATATAGGTGTCTGAAACCCAGCCTTGCGGATAGTTTCGCAAAGCTCCAAACCGTCCATACGAGGCATCATAACGTCCATTATAATAAGGTCAACGTGTTTTTCGTCCATTATTTCGAGAGCCTCTATACCGTCACGAGCCTCGATAGGTGTGTAGCCGTTGTCGCTAAGCACATCACAGGTCAGTTTGCGAGTGTTAGTATCGTCCTCCACCACAAGTATGTGAAACATTTTTACCCCTCCGTTCACTTTGCATTTTTTTATTATATCACCGTTTTATTAACGTGATATTAACGATGTCAAGACACATTTAGTTCAAAATCTCATGTTGATCCTGCACAATTTCAGTGGTATTGCCTTGTGCAAACAAATGATTTATCTTTTAATTTGGCAACATTTCTGCAATTGTTGCATTTTTTATGCAACAAAAGGGGTGCTTTTCGGGGATAAGTAGAAAGCGTTTTGATACTTGCGGGCACGTACAAGCCCTGCGACTTAGTGAAACCGAGGTGCGTTTCTGGAACAGGCTGTAGAGAACTTGTGTCAAAGCGTGGGTGTGCATTGCGGTATTTTGTGTATACGCAACCAAGGGCATAATACCCAATGTCGCACCCCGAACGCAACTTGAAAATTGAATATATATATCGGACAAAATTACGGCTACACACCTGTAGGGGTGAACAGCGTTCGCCCGTCGAAGAAACAAGTCCACGATTACAACCATTGCAGGACAGAACAAAAAAAACTATCCTATCACGCTTGTAGGGGACGGCGCCCCCGACGTCCCGACCCCTCGACAGCCTTTGTCCCCCTACAATTCTGAAATTATAACAAATTCTAAACACGGACGAACGCTGTTCACCCCTACAGATATTCGGGATAGTTTATTCCTCCGCAAAATCGCTCCGCTCTTTGCGTACCTACGTTTTGCTATGGGCTAGAAAGGCGGTGCAGATTTAATTCTCCAATATCACTTTCATCTAATATCTGACTTCTTTATGCTATTTTTCATTAAATCTGCACCTTGTCGGCTTGCGCCGAATGAGGCTCTGCCTCATACTCCGCTAGGGGCTTTGCCCCTAGACCCCACAAGCCCTCTAGCGCCGGGCTTGTGCGTGCGCTTTATCTCTCGCTTCGCTCGGTGCTTTATTTTACTTTATGCTTGCAATTTACTTTGGTCTGCTATGCTCATTCCTCATTCCTCATTCCTCATTTCTCATTCCTCACTCCTCACTTAATCCACTCCTCACTTAGCTCCTACTGTATCCTAATATTATTCAAACAATCCACCTTGCTAGGTGTTGAACAGCTCGTCAACGATATTGCAAACAGAAGGTCCGTACAACCCACTTCTTTACAAAAATCAATAGCGTTTATATCAAAATATCTGAAATCACAAACATAGATTTTTGAGAAACCATGGGTGAAAAATGGTATCAGAGCATTTCCAAAGCTGTCTTTGAACACCACAAGCACTCTGCCATTGTCCACGCCCGTGTCTATCTCAGCTATCTCCTGATCCACGTTGAGTATCGCAGAATAGCAGTTCACGCCCTCTGCATAGTCAAAAAACAGCGTAGACTCCACAGGGTTTTTAAACTCTGTATCATAATACTTTACCGTCAGATCATCATTATTGTCAGGCTTATAGTAAATGAACTTGTCAGGATATTTTTTCAATTCACTGTTGTAATTGCTGTAAGCATACATCGTTCCCACAAAGCCGTCTATCTCCCATTTATCGTAGGTATCAAGGTCTGGAAAATCTATTCCCGACTGATCGGCAAAAACCTGCGCCGCATAATATGCTCCCAAAGGCTGCCAGTGATGATCCGTCCTTGAGTAGATATATTCCTTTGTATGCTCAGACAGAGAGTCATAAACATCAGTGTTGATTATTCCGTTAAGACCTGCGGCAATGTTGTCGATATTGTCTTTCTGATCTGAAACAGCGTCCTTGAGATTGTTCGGCATATAATAAGCCGCCGAAGTCGGGATAGACATATTGTATACGTTCACGCTGTCCCCAAGGTCAGCCTTCCATTTGTTTATGGTGTTGGCATACTTGTCGCCGTTCTCGAACGTGCCATAGTATGCACCCATTGCACGGACGTTTTCGCCCTTGCCGGATACTATAACGTCACCCTCCCACTGACCGTCGTCAAGATTGTCAGGCACGTCAACTACCTTTTCACTTTCCGTTGATTTTTTCGTAGTTGTGCTTGTGTCGGTGGTCTTTGTATCCGCAGTGGTGGTGGTCCTCGAACCTGTAAAAGCCGTTACAGTAGTTGTTTTTGCTATCTTATCCTGATCCAGCTCTTCTTTTTCCACCGTTTTGAAATCGCCAGTTATAACAGTATCGTTGAGCTTTATTCCAAGCATATTTGTGAAATCAGAGCAGAAAGATTTAAGCTTTTCTCTGTTTGGAACAGTGTCGGTAAAATATTCGGTTATTCCGCTTGTGAAGTCACCGTCAAAATATGATGACAGCGAAAATTTCGGAAATGTCGCAAGATTTCTGTTTTCTGACTGTATAAAACCGCTTTCACGCTTCATCACAAGCAGTGCCGCAAACACGCCGAAAACAATAAGCAGGCAAACAACAGAATTTATAACATTAAACTCCAGCTCATGAATATTGTTTTTCTTGGCCTTTTCACGTTCCTCACGACGTTTTTTTGCCTTTTCGATGCCTTTTCTGTAAGCTTCCTCTGCCTTAGCGTCGCTTTCTTCTTTTTCCACAGGATCAGGTTTCGGCTCAGATTTAAGTTCAGCCTTTTTTTCAGCTTTCCTGACAGGCTCCTGCTCTTTCTGAACAGGCACTCTTACATTTATTGTCGCCTCTACCCTGCTGGGCTTCTGAGCATTCTCAGGCTTTTTCTCAGGACTTCTCTTGTCGATTATCTCGACCCTTTTTCCTGCGATAACAGGGCCTTTATCCTGTGCCGCTGCGTCATATTCCCTATAATAGCTGTCAGGTATCTTCAGCACGAAATTCTTCTTATTCGGCAGCTTTTTCACAGTTCCGTCTGCTGAAACTGCCACAGATATCTCTTTTTTAGTGCCGTTTATGTGATTTTTCTCTTTGGAAAATGGGATAATGACCTCATTATCGGAAGCCTTTTCCTCAGCATTTTTCTCCTGAGCTTTTTGTACAGACTGAGAATTTTCAACTTTTTCGGCTTTTTTCTCAACTTTTTTCAATGCTTCTTCATTATCATCATCAGTATTTAGCCATACGCTTTTCTTTGGCTTCAAAACAGGCTCGTCCGTCCAAATGCTGTGGCTGAGAGCCTTGTTTTTTCTGACTATCTTTTCCACTATCTCGTCATGGACAGTGGAGCTTTTCTCCGTTTCGTCAACTTTTGCCATGCTAACAGCTTCAGGCTTTTTCGTTTCCTTGCCTATAGGCTTTCCACCGAAAGTAACGCTGTCAAGATACTCTGTATAGGCTTCTGAAAGAGCCTTTGTATCAGGCAGTTTGAAGTCCTTTTCAAAATCTTTATTATTTGCCATACTCTTTCACCTGCCTAAAATCTGAAATACAAGAACGGATTGTTTGTTGTGTTCACAAGCAGAACGCTTGAAAGAACAAGTATCGCTGCATTGCATAGGATACCTGCTGACTGCATAAAATAGGCTGTACCCTTTGCAGAGAGCGCCTTTTCTTTGATCTTTGGTATAACAGGCATTGTGAAAAGCACTGCCGCTGCAAAAAGCCAGATATTGTTCATGAAAAGGTGCTGTGTAACTGTGTCGGTCAGCTTGTTTCCATTTGCTCCAACAAGTGCCTTGAAGAACGTACCCAGCGAGCCGAGGTTCTCAAAATAGAATATTCCGAAGCCTATGAAAATAACAAGCTTTGTATAGATATGTGCAAGGGGTACAGGCATTTTCTTCATGCGCTTTTTGCCTATGAGCATTTCAAAGAATATGAACATTCCATAGTAAAGTCCCCAGAAAACAAAGTTCCAGCTTGCTCCGTGCCAAAGTCCTGTGCAGAACCATACAAGGAAAAGTCCGCCGTATTTTCTTCTTTTGCCGAAGATAGGGAGATAAAGCACATAATCTCTGAAAAATGAGCTAAGGGAGATATGCCACCTCTGCCAGAACTCTGAGATAGTTTTGCAGATAAAAGGATATTTAAAGTTCTCATCAAAGTGGAAGCCGAATATCCTGCCAAGACCGATAGCGATATCCGAATAGCCTGAGAAGTCAAAATAATACCACAGCCCCACAAGAATTGCGCCAAGCCATGTGCCTGCCACAGAGAGGGTCTTTATATTTTCATAGCCGTTTGAAGCAGAGCCGAAAAGGGCTGTTACAACGGTGCTGAGATTATTTGCGATTATGACCTTTTTGCCAAGTCCGAGGATTATTCTTGAAAAGCCGTCGGAGATATCCTTAGCGGTGGTCTTTCTTTCGTTTATCTCCTCGCCGATAACGGAGTATCTTACGATAGGTCCTGCAACGAGTTGTGGGAACATGGATACATACAAAAGAAATCTGCCGAATTTTTTCTGCGGCTTGACCTTGCCCCAATAGCAATCGACGGTATAGGAAATAGTCTGGAACGTATAGAAAGAGATACCGATAGGCAAAACGATATTAGGCACCGGTATGCCTAGGCCAAACCAATTGTTGAGATTTTCCACAAAGAACGCCGTATACTTGAAACCGAACAGCACCCCAAGGTTAAAGACAAGCGACCATGCAAGCGCCGCTTTTGCCTGCCAGCCTTCGGGGTGTTTTTCTATCACCCGACCATTTATGTAGTCCACAAGGGAGGAAACTATGAGGATACTCACCCAGACAGGCTCGCCCCATGCGTAAAAGATAAGTGAAAACACCACCAGCACTGCATTTCTTATGGCTGTACTGCGTGTGATAAAATAGCATATCAGGCACACAGGCAGGAAAAAATACAAGAAAAATAGATCTGCAAATACCACAACAAAACTCCTAACAAAAATTGATAAAACAGCCATTGTCGGCTTATTCCGACAAAAGGCGATACACATCTAAGTATATCACTACACACCACAAAAGTCAATTAAAATGGGGGTATGGGGAAAGTTTTTCGTGTAGTGCTACAATAGATATTGGACAAAATTAAGAAAAAAGAAAAGAGAGATA
>ERZ791716.737-NODE-737-length-17806-cov-4.506845_pt1 | contig 17806 bp, 12 predicted proteins | sample MGYA00510049_ERZ791716 | MGnify/ENA primary metagenome ERZ791716 (study PRJEB30046, sample SAMN00715135) | human gut metagenome | study: EMG produced TPA metagenomics assembly of the A metagenome-wide association study of gut microbiota in type 2... | reverse complement strand
CCGGGCCGGCGCGTTCCCCCCCCCCGCTAAAATTAGGCCTGCCGCTGCCGTAATGGCCGTGTATATCCATCCGTGGCGGCCGGTCTTCCTTGCTTTGTTGAGGCTGCTGTCGGCTGTTGGGGCAGTCTCGGCGGCGTCGGCCCGTTCTTCGGCAATGTAGGCAAACAAAGCCTTGTATGGCATCCATTCCTCAGGAATGTTGTTGTCCCTGTTGGTAAAATATCCGCGCAGAGCCCTTTCCTCAGCCGATGAGGTCTCACCGTCGAGATATTTGTCGAGCAGCTGCTTAATATATTCTTCCTTTTTCATCACACTATAAATATCGTTCAAAGCGTCAGTAAATCTTTTCTCTTGGCCCTTATGGCCGTAAGTTTTATAAAGTCCTCACGTATCTTGCGGCGTGCCCTCGACAGGTTTTGCCGGAGGCTTTCGGCCGTGCATCCCGTGATTTTCATTATCTCAGAGCTTTCGTAGCCCTCAATCTCTTTCATCTTGAATATCTGTCTTTGCAGCTCGGGCAGATGTTCAACGATAAGTCTTATCAGGTCGGCCTCGTCTTTGGCTTCGGCCCTGTGCCAGTCGTCGGCTGTCAGGCCTGTTGCTGAGGCTTTTCCGTCTTCCAGCCGGTCGTGGCGCCACTGGTCGCTGTATTTGTTGCGCAGCATGGTCATGGCCAGTGCCCTTTTGTTTTCATACCGGTCGAGCGTAGCCCGCATGCTCCAGAGCTTGAGCATCACCTCCTGCACCAGGTCCTCAGCGCTGTAGTCGTCTCCCGTAAGCTTGCGTGCCAGCCCTTTCAGCTCGTCGCGCATGGGTATTATTATGCGGTTAAATTCTTCCGGTTTCATCATTGTTTCATAAAGGTAACGTATGACGCGGAAAAACGTGACATCAAAAAAGAACTTTTTTTAAAATTTGTTTTGAAAAACTGGATTGAAGCCGGGTGCCGATGCCGGCAGAAGCTTGCGGATTGCATAGTTTTAACTTCAATCGGTTGATTTGGGCTTGATGTTATCATAGCTCCGTCGTTCCTATGTTGAAAGCCTGTTGTGATAGGTCTTTCCCATGCTCGTCTGCCGATGCCGGCTTGTGTTTATAAAAATAAGAACGGCCGGAGAAAATTTCCCCCGGCCGTAATATGGTCTGCCATGATGCGGCGTCTTTACTTCTTCACAAACTTATATCCCCTGACGTTGCCGTCGGCTGATTTTACAGTGGCAATGTATATTCCTGCCGGAAGCGATGACAGGCTGACAACGTTGCCTTCGGCAGTCAGTGTGGTGCGGCCTGCCGTGTCGCTGATAGCTATGCTCTTTGTGCCTTCGGCGGCCCGCAGTTCGTTGCCCGATATCATTATGCCTTCGCTCTCGCCTGTAACGGCTGTTACGCCTGTTCCTGTAGAGCCGGTGTATATGCCTATGTTGTCGAGCAGCAGGCAGTCGCCGCCTTTGGTTCTGAGGCGTATTGCTATATAGATGTCCTTGCCGTCATAGTCGGCCAGACTTATTCCGCGTGTCTTCGGTTCTGCTGTCTCGCCTTCAACGTTGAGCACTTCTGTGTATGCTGCGCTGTTGTCTTCGGTGGCAGACACCATTATCTGATAGTCTTCAAGGAACTGCTGATTGAAAGAGTTTGCGTCCCACACGAGATAGCTGTCTTTGCCTTTGATGCTTACCTTCGGCATTATGAGCCAGCGGTCGGCCTGGTCGGTGCCTTCGAGCCATGATGTTCCTGCCAGCATATATTCGCCGAACACGTTATGCGCTACGATGTTGAACAGACCCCATCCGTCTGCGTTAAACTCGTCGCCGGCTGACGGGTCTACGGTGCCGTTGTCTTCGGCGCGGAATGTGAAGTCCGATGGAAGTTTGCCGTCCTCAAAGTCCCAGAATTTCACTGGCTTGCTTACCGCAGTGAAGTCTTTTGTCAGCACGTTGTTGTCGGCGTTCTCGTCGTTGTCGTTCGCAACTTCCACCTTCAGCTTGTGGCTGCCGTCGCTCAGGTCTGCCAGCAGGCCGCTGAACGTAACGGTTGTGGCGCTCTGAGCCTTCATGGCGATGGTGCTGTCTTTAACGGCCACGTCGTCGATGCTAACTGTTACTTTGGCGTCGAGGTCGGCTACGCCGCTGTTGGCCAGGTTGAATATCACGTCCTTGAGGTTGCTCTCGCGCACAAAGTCGTAAGGACTCTGAAGGTCGGAAACGGCAAGGTCGTTGAGGTTGCTTTCAACCTTCTCGAACGAAACGTCGTCAACGAGAATGAGGTTCTGGTTCTTGTCGCTGAACGCATAGAAGCCTAAATAGATGGTCTGTGCCTTGTCGAAATGAACAACGTTGACAGACTCCTCGTATTTGTTGTTCAGAATAGGGTTGAACTCCACAATCTTGTTGGTCATGGCCTCAGGCTTGGCCTCGTTGCCCCAGTATACGGCCATCTTTTCGGGATAAGAGTCGAGGTTTGAATACCAGAACTTCAGCACGTAATAGCCCGGTTCAACGTTTATCGGGTCAAGCATGGCCCAGTCGTCGCCGCTGTTGTTTGAGTCATAGCCGTAAGCCAGACAGCCGTTGCCTGTGTGCGCCATGTTGAAGAAGCCTGATTCGATGCTTACGTCCCATGTGCCCTCGTCGTTGTTGAGGTTGTAGAAGGTGAAGTCCTGTGTGTTCTCCGAAGCCTCGAAGCCCATTGTGTAAGGAGCATTCATCGGTGCTTTGTGCCTTACAGAGGTGTAGCATGTGTCGTTCGTGTGGTCGAAGTCATCGGGGTGAGTGGCCCATGCCTTTATTTCGTATGTAGTCAGCGGGGCAGAGAGGTCGGCTTTGGTCTTGAACGTATATTCAAGTGTCTCGCCGGCTGCGAGCGGCTCGCTCACAGTCTCGTTGGCAATCTCCTTGCCGTCAACGGCAAACGCTACGTCAAACCCGCTCAGGTTAGTGCGTCCGCTGTTCTTTATCGCCACCTTTACAGTCTCCTGTCCGAGGCCGTAGCCCGTGACAGGGCTCAGTATCTCCGCAACTTTTATGTCTGTCGGGTTGGCAATAGGCTCAACCGTAACTGAGCAGAGATAAAGATAGTCCTTGTAAGCCGTAGATGTGGCGCGGAACGCTATGTGGAACGTTTCGCCGGCCTTGGCGTCAACGAGAAAATAGCCCGACTGCTCGTCTTTCTTTATATTGTCGTATGTAGCCTCCTTGCTGGTCATGTCTTCCACGGTGCCGCCCTTGCCCGAGTACACCTCCATGCTCTCGCCATACATGCTTCCGCTGAATGTGTATTTCACTATCAGCGTGCCGGTCTCGCTTGGCGTTATGGCAGGCGAAATCAGCCAGTCGTCGCCGTTGTTGAAGTAGTCGTACTTATAGGCCACTTTCGACGGGGTGCCTTCTTCGTTGAAGAGCCATGTGGCGCCGTCGCTGTTGGCATCAACCACGGTCCATGCGTTGAACTCGTCAACCGTCTCAAATGCTGTTGTATAGATTGCGTCTGCATGTGCAGAAACAACCGACAGCATAAGGAAAAGTAAAAACGTAGATATCTTCCTCATAATAATAATGTTGGGGCTCACTTGACAATAAAGCCTGAACGCCCGCAAGGCTGATCCCCCTTTAACCTTACGAAAGTTGGTCTGATGAAATGTTTAGATTATAAATATAGTAAAAGAATCGTTATGTATGGTTGCAAAATGAAATGCTTTAATTAAAATTAACTCAAAAATGAAAGCAAACAGAAGTTTGGTAGATAATATGTGATATATAGGACAAACAACGTGAGACATAAGACGGCGACAAAATGAAGCAAAAAGACGGCCGAAAGCATGAATAGAAATAGATAAAACCGTCTATAGCTTAATGAAATATTGTGGCTTGGTAACGTCGAAAAATACATCTCCTGTCATGTTCTGCGTTTGGTGTTTTTGATAAATAAATCAAACGGAGTTTGTAAACATTTATGACATTTCCCGTCCGTTTGACGCTCTCAGAATGGCGATGTCTGTCCTCAATCCACTTTTTGCCTTGAAAATCGCCATATTTTGCCCATTTCTGTTAAGTCGTTGTCCTACAGATGTTTACGTAAAAATACATCCAAAATATCAATAGTTAAAAAACATTACTCTGCCGTTTACCACTCAAAAGTGGCCCATTTACGATGCATTACCCATCGCCTTTCGCATCAAAAGCAATCGTTTTAGCAGTAAAAAACGATTATTTTAGCTTGGTTTTATGAGGTAAAAGTGAATATAAGTTAATATACCTATTGCGTAAAGGCTGTTGTTTTAACTTTCGTTATAATTTAATTTTCTAGATTGAGAAAATATTTTGTTATGATTATTTACTGGGAAGTTGGTTCGTTGATTATGTATTATACGATAATCTATTTTAGATTCTTGACCCATATTTTGTTGTAATCAAAACGTTAATTCAAATAATATTATTATATTTGCGTATAAAATTAAAGTTTGGTAACAAGTAGACAAATCTAGATATATGAAATCTCAAAAGATAAATATGCTAAAAGTTGTTAGGATAGATAAATTTAAAACTAGAAAATGGCAGGAAGAACAAGTATATAAGAATGAAAAACTGTTTCACGATTATGCTTAATAGAAGAGCATTTTTTGATATGCTTGTGAAGATTGCATAATATTTGAATATTGCCATTACTCAACTTGTTAATGTGATAATGGCTGATTATGGCAAACCTTGTTGCTGAGCTTGATTTGAAAAATTAATAAATATTAGAGTTGTTGATTGTATATCATCATATTTAATCGTAAACACCGTATTCCATTAAAATGATAACTAAAGACAATATAAAAAATATACTTTCTGTTCTGAGTTTTGAGCAGGATGGTGATGTGTTTATAAAATCATATGAAGGTATTGATTTTCCGTTGAAGGTTGATATAAAGAATGAGCATTTCCATTATAAGGAAATTGGTATAACTGTCGGTCGTGAGACAACAAGTATTTTTTCTGAACCTGAAAATTTTGTCGTATTTGAGTGTATTGATCGTTTGCTTTCAATGGGATATAAACCTGAACATATAGAACTTGAACCTGCATGGAAACTCGGACATACGCAAAAAGGTGGCTATGCAGATATTTGGGTGCGGACGCACAGCAGTTTGTCTGGTGAAATGGCGACAGACTTAGATAAAGAGTCTTTGTTAATCATTGAGTGCAAGAAACCTGATGAATTTGATGGCGCTTGGCGGGATACTCTTGAAGATGGAGCACAGTTGTTCAGTTACTTTCAACAGGAACAAGCAACGAAATTTCTTTGTCTTTATACATCTGATTTTGATGGTGAAAAGATAAAGCCTGTATATTACTTGATAAACGTGCAGGATAATGAAGAATTGTTGAAAAACAATGTTGGATTGTCTACCTATAAAGACGCTAAAAACAATAAACAGCTGTTTCGTGTATGGCATGATACATACCAGTGCGATGCTGCCAAAAGAGGTTTATTTGAGCCGGATATACAACCTTACCATATAGGAAAAAATAAATTCTCAGTCAAGGATCTTGAGCCAATAGACAATGAAGAGATAAAAAAGAAGTATAACCAGTTCGCAACGATTCTTCGTCGGCACAATGTCGGAGCAAAGGAAAATGCTTTTGATAAACTTGTCAATCTTTTTCTTGCAAAAGTAGTTGATGAGACAAATAATCCAAACGACTTGCACTTCTATTGGAAAGGTGCCGCCTATGATGATGATTTTTCTTTGCAAGATCGTTTGCAAAGACTTTATCGTGATGGAATGGAGAAATTTCTGAACGAAAATGTTACTTACATCGAAAATGAACAAATAGAAAAAGCATTCCGTTGGTACAAGAAAGACCCTGATGCGACGATGAAAACAGTAATGGAATATTTCCGGGCTCTTAAGTTTTATTCTGACAACGACTTTTCGTTCATCAGTGTCCACAATGAACGTCTTTTCAAGGAAAATGCAAAGATTCTGCGTGAAGTGTTGCTGATGCTTCAAAATATAAAATTAAAATCTACGACAGAGGAAGGAAAAAATACTGAAACCAACCAATTTTTGGGAGATCTTTTTGAAGGATTTCTTACAAAAGGTGTGAAGCAGAGCGAAGGTCAGTATTTCACTCCAATGCCGATTGTACGTTTCATTGTTTCTTCTTTACCTTTAGAGCAGATTATAAGCAAAAGCGAAAGTATACCTTCGTGCATAGATTATGCTTGTGGTGCTGGTCATTTTCTTACAGAATACGCTGTAAGAATCAAAGAATTTGTAGAGAAGCATCGTCCAGATATTGACATACATGAATATTACAAGCATATCACCGGTATAGAAAAAGAATATCGTTTATCTAAAGTTTCTAAGGTTTCTGCATTTATGTATGGACACGACGAGACGAACATCATTTATGCTGATGCCCTACAGCCGCATGATGCTCTGCAATCAAATAGCTATGATGTACTTGTCGCCAATCCTCCATACTCTGTAACAGGTTTTCTTGAGACCCTCAGCGACAGTGACCGTGCCATGTTCTCTCTATTTAACAAGAACATTAATACAGCGAAAAATAATGCTATAGAAACTTTCTTTATGGAACGCTCGGCACAACTAATGCGTGCAGGTGGAGTTGCCGGTATTGTATTGCCCATTTCTGTACTTAATAAGGGTGGTATCTATGCTCATGCAAGGGAAATAATATTGGAAAACTTCGATATCGTTTCTCTCGCAGAATTTGGCAGTGGAACATTTGGAAAGACTGGAACCAACACAGTCGTATTGTTCCTTCGTAGAAAAGAGACGAATACTCCTGCTGCGGAACATTATCGTAATCGTGTTAAAACTTGGTTTGAGGCCAATGATAATGCTGAAGATATATATCAGGATGAACATTTGCTTCAAGCATATTGTGACCATTGTGGATATGCTCTTGAAGATTATCGTACATTCCTTAAAGATGGAACTATCAATGAAACCTTGTCAGAGACAGAGGTATTCAAAGCTTATTATGAGTCTTTTGACAGTACAGATCGCAATGCAATGAAAGGAGTGTGCGATGAGGCAAAAGACATTCGTAACAGATTTCGTGCAAGGAGTAAAACACGCAGTTTCGACCTGCAAACTGATGTTCAGAAGAAGACTGAAAAAGAAAAGGCGCTGCGCAATTTCATTATTTCCATAGAGCGAGAAAAAATCTATATTTTCTTGTTGGCATTTACAGTAGATACTCCTGTACTTATTGTAAAGTCTCCTGCAAAGACGGCTGCAATAAAAAAGTTTCTTGGTTACGAATGGAGTGATAGCAAAGGCAATGAAGGTATTAAATATTTGCATTTAACGACGTCTAAATCAGAAAACGATGATGAAGGCGATGATGACGATACAGTTCAACAGATTCGTGGAATAAATGGAATACGTACACCTCTATTTAATCCTTATGATTTGTGCGATCCAGATAAAATTAACACATTAATTCGTAAAAATTTTTTAAATGAGGATTTTGTTATACCAGAAGGTATTTCTGAAATAGTTTCACAAGCAAGGCTTGTTGATATGATAGACTTCTTTAAGGTTTCTTTCAGTAAAGAATTAAAAACCTCTAAAGTTAATCATAGACCTAAGGGTAAGTTTGATTACATTCGACTTGGAAGTATTTTGGCAAAGATTGAAGGAGCTAATATAAAAGTACAGGAAGACGAAATTTTGCAGAGCGGTAACGTCCCTGTTATTACTCAGGAAAAAAATGTATTAATCTCAGGATATGTCAATTCTGTAAATAGTATAAAGACACACCCTGTTGTTGTTTTTGGAGACCATAGTTGCACATTCAAGTATGTAGATTTCGATTTTGTTAGGGGAGCTGATGGAACACAACTAATTCAGTCAAGTGATCCCAATATACACATAAAATATTTGTATCATTTATTGTCTAATTCTAAAATAGAACATTCTGAAAGATACGAAAGACATTTTAAGTATATTAAAGATATGTGGATACCTTTGGCAGATGAGGAAACTCAAGATAAAATTATACAAGAGTGCGATGCAGTCGATGAAAAATTGGAAAAGGCGAGAGAGCAAATTACTAAAACAAGAGAACATATAAAATATATACTTTCAAGAGTGAATGGTGAAACGAAATCATTGCGTGTGATCGCACCATTGGTAACAGAAAGAGTAAATTTTGATATGATTTCTGCATGTAATTATGTAACAACAGATAATATGCTTCAAAACTTTGGTGGCATACGCCAATATGATGGAGAACCACAAACAGGTAATGTTACAGAATATAAATGTGGTGATATCTTGATGTCAAATATTCGTCCATATCTAAAAAAAATATGGCTTGCTGATCGTGATGGTGGTTGCAATCCAGACGTAATGGTATTCCGTCCGACCTCAGAAGTCCTTCCAAAATTTGTCTATTATATGCTTAGCCGCCAAGAATTCATCGACTATGTTATGAACGATATAAAAGGAATGAAGATGCCACGTGGAAACAAGGACAATACCATCCGATATACTATTCCTGTACCATTGCTAAAAAAACAACAGCAAATTGTGGAAGAAATTTCAACTCTTGAAGCAAAAATAGCTGCTGCAAAAGTTGTTATCAACCGCAGTGCCAATTATAAACAGGCTATTTTGGATAAATATTTAAAATAAAATATTGACAATATGACTAAAATAGATATAAACAAAAAACCTTTCCATAAGGCTACAATGTTGAAACTTGACATCTTTCGTAGATGTTTTAGGGAGTGGTTCCCTGTATTTGTTCATCATCCAAACATAAAAAAAATTTATATATATGACATGTTCGCTGGTAGCGGAACAGATTCTTTAGGAAATCCAGGTTCTCCAATTATTCTTCTAGAAGAAGCCAGAGGTGATAAATGTCAGCATTGCAAGGCTATTGTTAAGAATAATAAGTGTGTGGTATTTGGATTTAATGAAAAAGAAAAAGAAAAGGAAGAATTGCTTGATAAAGCTAAAGATGATTTTTTATTAAGATGTAAATCTAACTGTCCTCTTGAAAGGTGTGTTTATTCAAATTCTATTTATTGTAGAGATGCTTCTTTTGAAGATATTATGAAGAGTAGTAATTTTGGAAAAATACTTGCAAATAAGAACTATGCCAAATTTATTTTATTAGACCAATATGGCTTTTCTCAAATCACCAAAGATGTGTTTCTAAAATTAGTGACGTCACCGTTAACGGATTTCATTTTTTTTATATCATCTTCATTCATTAAACGATTTCAGGAAAAGGATTCTGTTAAGACATATATTAACACGAACAAACTTGTCTTTGAAGAGACACAACCTAAAGAATGTCATAGAATTATAGCTGACTATTTTCGTAATTTGATTCCTGATAATAAAGAATATTATATTCATCATTTTACAATACAAAAAGGAGTGAACTATTATGGGCTAATCTTTGGAACAAGCCATACTTTAGGTATGGAAAAGTTTGTAAGAGTGTGTTGGATGGAGGATGAAAATTCTGGTGAATCAAATTGTAATATTAACAATGATTTTGAAAAAGGATCTTTGTTTTATGACCCGGCTAATACGACGAAGAAAAAAATAATTAGGGAAAAATTGGAGACGTTGATTTTGAATGGTAATATAAAATCTAATATAGAAGGTTTGAAATGGGTTTTATCGCAAGGTTGTGAACCTCGATTGTTTGTTGAAGTTGCAAAATCCCTTATTGAACAAAATAAGGTGGTAATTCAAGGTAAGTTCAACAAACAAAGTTCAAATATTCATAAAGTACAAGAATATAAAATTGAAGTTTTATGAAAACGACTAAGATAGAATGGACTGATAAAACGTGGAACCCAGTTACAGGTTGCACAAAAAAGTCTGCTGGGTGTTTACATTGCTATGCAGAAGTGATGTCTCGTCGTCTTAAGGCAATGGGACAGGAAAAGTATGTTAATGGTTTTACAATAACTATCCATGAAAGGTGTCTTGACGAGCCATTAGCCTGGAAGATTCCGCATAATATATTTGTCTGTTCAATGAGTGATATTTTTCACGAAGATGTGCCATTTGAATTTGTTGACAAAATAATGCATACAATTCTTCAAACACCGCAACATCGCTATCAGATTTTGACAAAACGTGCAGAGCGGATGAAAGAATATTTCTCTACGCGACAAATTCCTGCTAATGTTTGGCTTGGTGTTACAGTAGAGGCAAAAAATACTCTTTTTAGAATAGATTATTTACGTAATTTACAAGCTACAGTTAAATTTCTTTCGTGTGAGCCATTATTAGAAGATCTTGGTGAACTCAATCTGAATGGAATTGATTGGGTTATTGTTGGTGGTGAAAGCGGTCCACAAGCCCGGCCAATGAAAGAAACTTGGGTACTTAATATTCGTAAGCAAGTTGAGGAACAAGGAATACGATTCTTTTTTAAACAATGGGGAACATGGGGAGCTGACGGAATTAAACGCAATAAACATGCGAATGGAAAACTTTTAAAAGGTGAAATAATTCAGGAAATACCATATGTTGAATAAATCTTTAAAGTTTATAGAGTGTTCGTATATTAAAGCTTATGAACAAAAATTATTAAGAACAAGGTTGTAGAAGCCTTCTATATCGTAAATGATTTATGTAAATGTCATTCATATAGAATGGTTTTTAATATATTTTACTATAATACAGCCTTGTTTTATCTGTTTGCGGACAATTAACCGCATATTTTGCGGCTTATTGTCCGCAAAGAACGATGATTTTAATGATTTAGTTATGTAAAATATAATTTGTATCTGCAGTTTGTGCAATGTATCTTGTTGGTCTTTCATTGGATATTTACATTGCCGGGCATGGGTTTATGTATTTGTTATTGCTGCTTTTTGTGTGTTTGATGAAAACAAAAAATCCTGATTTCGTTTCGAAATCAGGATTCTGTTTGTTGAGAGTGGTACCACCAGGAATCGAACCGGGGACACAAGGATTTTCAGTCCTTTGCTCTACCAACTGAGCTATGGCACCATCGTTATTGCTTGATTGCGGGTGCAAAGATATGCCTTTTTTGTTAATCATACAAATTTTTGAGCATTTTTTTTGAAAAAAATGCACGAGTTTCAAAAAAATGCTTTACCTTTGCACTCGCTTTTAAGGCATCGGGATTTAGCGCAGTTGGTAGCGCACTACGTTCGGGACGTAGGGGTCGCTGGTTCGAGTCCAGTAATCCCGACCAGAAGAGGTCAACAGGTTGGAGACAGCATGTTGGCCTCTTTTGGTTTTTGAAGCTTTATTAAAGTTGGATATTTGGACAGAAAGGCACAATAATTATGTATGTTTGTATGCCCGTTGTATCATTACGGGGCATGGCTTGTGCTTTAAGCATGATGATTAAAATGCTGAAGCCGGTGGAGTGGGTGTCTTTATAATATAAAGTATGTCTTTGCCCGGACGGCAGTCGGTTTGCTGCGACAGGCATAACAGGGCAGACAGACTTATAAATAATATTGCAGGTTATGAAAATATCGGTAATTGGTGCCGGTGCCATGGGTGGAGCCATGGTGGAAGGCTTTGTCAAGTGCGGGATGTTGGCGGCAGCCGACATCACTGTTTCGGCTCCTCATGAAGCGACGCTCGAGCGCTTTAAAAGTCTCGGAGTTAATGTTACTACAGACAACAAAGCAGCGGTAGCTGCAGGCGATGTGGTGTTTGTCGTGGTGAAGCCATGGCTGGCAGAGCAGGTGATAGGCGAGATAAAGCCAGCGATTGACTACAGCCGGCAGACAATAGTGTCGGTTATGGCCGGCGTAAGCGGCAGTCAGCTTAAGGAATGGTTTGGCGGAACAGACGGAAAGCTGCCCCGGCTGTTTATCGTGATACCCAACATAGCCATTGCCGTGAAAAGTTCGATGACGTTTATCGTTCCGGTTAATGCAGATGAAGAAGCCACGGCTGCAATGGCAGCCCTGTTTGACTCAACCGGATTGCAGATGGTTACGGAGGAACGGCTGCTCGGAGCTGCCACTACGCTTGCATCGTGTGGCATAGCCTACGCCATGAGGTATGTCAGGGCTTCGACAGAAGGCGGCGTTGAACTCGGATTTAAGGCGCATGACGCACAGCGGATAGTGATGCAGACGATGAAGGGAGCCGTAGACTTGTTGCAGGCCAACGGCAGTCATCCGGAAGTTGAGATAGACAAAGTTACTACGCCCGGAGGCATGACGATACGCGGACTTAACGAAATGGAGCATGCCGGATTTACGAGTTCTGTGATACGCGGGCTGAAAGCCGGAATGTCGAAATAAGACAGAAACTTCAAAATGGATTTCTGATAACAGTGAAACCTGTATATTAGATAAATTATAATGCAAGTTTTATCCGTAATTTACGGATTGTAGAATATTTCACTATTTAAGTTTCTTATTTTTCAAATTTAATTGTTACTTTTGGCAAGTTATATTTGGAGCCTGTGCAAAGGTGAAGATAAGAAATGCTCATGGCGGCTGCTATGCCAAAGCATCTGTCGTGATTAGCCGAAAGGCACTTGTCGCTTCGCCTTGTGAGTATGCAGCCGGTTTGCTCTTTGTGGGCGATGAGGCTGTAAACGTTGAATATTTTAAGGCAACAGAATCTGATTTGTTGAGAACATGTAGGCAGATACGATATCTGCCATGCGTGATGCGCAGACCTCCTGTCGCACTTTGCAGAATACAGGGCTGTAAATCTGCTACACTGTCTGACGGAAAGTCAGACGTTTTTATGAACTTTCAGGTATTAGGGAAATTTTTAATAAAAAGATATGAATACATTTATAAACGTAGAAGATATCGGCAATCTGCAGCAGGCACTTGCCGAAGCACAAGAAATAAAGAACGACCGCTTTAAGTATCAGCATCTTGGAAAGAACAAGACGCTGATGATGATTTTCTTCAACAACAGTCTGCGCACACGACTCAGCACGCAGAAGGCAGCCATGAATCTTGGCATGAACGTGATAGTGCTCGACGTAAATGCCGGTGCGTGGAAGCTGGAGACAGAGCGCGGAGTAATCATGGACGGCGACAAGAGCGAGCACCTGCTCGAAGCCATTCCGGTGATGGGCTGCTATTGCGACCTTATCGGTGTGCGCTCGTTTGCAGGCTTGACCGACCGCGAGTATGATTATGCCGAAACCGTGCTCCATCAGTTTATCAAGTACAGTGGCCGTCCTGTGTTTGCCATGGAAACGGCAACGGTGCATCCTCTTCAGACTTTTGCCGACCTAATAACCATTGAGGAGCACAAGACAAAAGCCCGTCCGAAGGTTGTCCTGTCATGGGCACCCCATTGCCGTGCATTGCCGCAGGCCGTTCCAAACTCGTTTGCGCAGTGGATGAACGCTGCCGACGTAGACTTTGTTGTCACTCATCCCGAGGGTTATGAGCTCGATCCGAAGTTTGTTGGCAATGCCCGTGTTGAGTACGACCAGATGAAAGCCCTTGAAGGAGCCGACTTCGTTTATGCCAAAAACTGGAGCTGTCCCGGCGTGACCAGTCCGGCTGATTACGGCAAGATATTAAGCAAGGACATGTCGTGGACAATAGACGCGGCACACATGGCCGTTACAGATAACGGCAAGTTTATGCACTGTCTGCCTGTACGCCGCGGTCTTATCGTAACAGACGATGTGATAGAAAGTCCTAATTCGCTCGTCATTCCAGAAGCAGCCAATCGCGAGATTTCAGCTTCTGTGGTAATCAAGCGAATGCTCGAGTCATTATAGAATTCAACATTTTAAATCATATTTGCTAACGGAGAATGCAGGCCGATGATGACAAGTCGGGTCTGCATTCTTTATGGCTACAACCGAAAATAGTTCAGGCATTTATATATTAATACTCATTTTACTGAGTAAAAGGATATATTAAAAATAAAAATGGATAACATTGTCATACAGATGATCATACTCCTACTGCTTGTAGTGGCGGGATTTGTTTCAAACAGATGCGGACTTATGGGCGGCGATTTCGACCGTAAGTTGTCAGGTTTTATTATCAACGTGTCGTGTCCCTGCCTTATCATATCGTCAGTGATGGGCGACGTTTTTCCCGACCGGGGCATGATATTGCCATTGCTCGGCGTAGGCATGATTACTTATGTACTGCTGTTTTTGATAGCCTATTTCCTTCCACGCTATTTTGTCCGCAAAGCCGACTGTCGCGGAATGTATAGTTTTATGCTTATGTTTGCCAACGTTGGTTTTATCGGCTATCCCGTTGTTGCGTCAATCTTTGGCAGCCAGGCCGTATTCTATGCCAGTCTGCTCAACATACCCAACACACTTTTCATCTTTATTGTCGGTCTGTCGTTTGTCCTTGGAAGTACAGACGGACACAAGTTTAATGTCCGCACGCTGTATTGTCCGCCAATGGTGGCGTCTTATGTTTCGATAGTTATAGTGGCCCTTAGACTTGATTCTATACCGAGGGTTGTGTCTGAGCCGTTTCATCTTTTGGGAGGCATCACCGTTCCGGGAGCGTTGCTTGTTATCGGTTATTCGATGGCCCAGATGGATCCCCGCCATATACTCGGCACAAGGTCGGTCTATGTCATGTCAGCCTTCCGTCTCTTGATAATCCCCGTGGCCATATATTTCCTGTTGCGCCTTTGCGGAGTAGACGAGACAATCAACCGCATCAACACCGTGCTTATTGGCATGCCGGTGGCCTCTTATGGCACTATGTTTTGCCTGAGATACGGGCGCGATGAGAGCGAGATGGTTGAGGGCACGCTGATCACTACCATTCTTTCCGTTGTCACCATACCTTTGCTTACGCTGATATTTTGATGCGCAGATGTTGACCGGTGTGAATGAAATATTATGTCTTTGATATCAATTTTGTGATAAAAAAGCTGTTTTTGCGTATGCTTTAAATTTTAAAGCATTATTTTTGCGCCTAAAAAGAATATCTGCTTATGGAAAAATATGCTGTTCTGTCGGCCGTTGCCAGGGGAAATTTCTGGGAGCGGCTGTGCCATCTCTACATGAAGACGGGCGATTATGTTGATATGGAGAATCTTGAAAACCGCCATATCGTTTATGTTAAGGTGTTTCTTAGCGACATCCGCAATCAATATGCCGCTCTGCTCGAGTCGCAGCTGTGGCACGACTATCTTTCGCATGTGCCGTGTTCCGTGGTAGGGCAGGCTCCGCTTGACGGATCGAAGGTTTCGCTTCTTGTATGCACGTCAGATGCTTCGTCGGCTTCTTCGTTTTGCAGTTTAAGGCTCTGCGGGGCTGATATGGCCGGTAAGGATGCCTATGGGCAGGCTGTGGCTCTGTTCGAAAAGTTTGTCGGCTCGGCTAATCTTGCCGATGACGCTTCAGGAGTTGGCTGCCTGCGCGTGTGGCTTTATGTGGCTGATACTGACGGCTGTCTTGATGCCGTTGAGAAAGCACGCGACGACGTGTTTGGGCGTCATGGCATTGATGCCGGCAAATTGCGTATGGCGGTTACGGTTGTTGGCGGAGTAACACATGCCGACGGAGCCGTGGTGGCTCTCGACTATCTGTCGTTTGGTGGCGATGCCAAGGCTGTCGTTCCTCCTTGCTCTGACGAAGGCTCGGCAAAAGATGTGTCTGCTGCAGGCTATGGCTGTATAGACCTTGGCGTAGATTTAGGCAGCGGGTTGCGTGTTGACATCCCGCCGTTTGTACTTTCTTCAGCGACTGATGCCGACATGAGTCAGCTCGATGTGCGCCAGTATACCGGACAGATTCTTGGCGACATGGGCGTAAGGCTTAAGCGCTACGGTCTGACGATGAACCACGTAAGTTGCTTTGTGGCTTATCTTCGTGACTTTTCTGACTATACCGATGTCGACCGTCTGCTCTCCATGGCTTTCCCTTATGTGCCTCACGTCATTGTATGTGCCGACGGAGCCGGCGGCTGCTTGCCGGTGATGATAGAGAGTGTGGCCGAGAGACCTGCTGAGGCCTGACACGGGGCCTATCTGTCATGTACAGCGACATTTACGTCTGTCACAATGTCTGTATATACGGAATATTTGTGAATAATCAATGATTTTTATTAAAACAAAGGCATTTGTCGCTTTTTTTGCTTATGTTTGCATAACATATTATGCCTGCTTTGCCGGGCATTTAAGAGTTAGGAGATAAAAAAGAAATCATAAAAACAACAAAACCGAAAAGAAAAAATGAACGAAGAAAGATTGTATGATCTCATACGCGAGAAAGAAAACATCGCGTCGGTAGCCTTCCCGTCGCTTATGCGCAAGGTTTACGTGTGGATGACTCTGGCCCTTGTCATAACAGGCTTTGTGGCTTATGGCGTGGCCTCAAGTCCCGGCATAATAACAGCCCTGGTGTCTAACAAACTGCTGTTCTGGGGCTTGTTCATAGCCGAGCTGGCTTTGGTATGGACTGTTTCGGCACGCATCAACCGCCTGTCGCTTACCACAGCCACACTGCTGTTTATCCTTTATTCAGCCCTCAACGGAGCCACGCTGTCGCTTATTCTGCTCGTATATACAATGCAGTCTATTGCCAGCGTATTCTTTATCACGGCCGGCACGTTTGCCGTTATGGCAGCCATAGGCTATTTCACCAAGGCCGACCTGTCTTCATTGGGCAAGATACTTATGATGGCCCTTATCGGTCTGATCATTGCCACTGTGGTCAACGCCTTCCTGCTTAAGAGCGGCGGCTTCAGTCTTATACTTAGCTACGTCGGCGTACTGATCTTTGTCGGTCTTACAGCCTACGACACTCAGAAGATAAAGCAGATGCTGATTATGGCAGACGATGTTAACGAGGAGACACAAAAGATAGCCCTTTTAGGCTCGCTTTCGCTCTATCTCGACTTTATCAACCTCTTCCTTTATCTGCTCAGGATATTCGGAAACAGCAGAGAATAAAAGATTCATCAGTTGCGCCTTTTGACGGTGCAAATTATAAGTGTTGAAGCAGGATGCAGTTGTGCATCCTGCTTTTTTGTTGAATATATATTCAGAAATATGTGAAAAATAGTTCTATTGGCGTATTTTTATACAAAAATGTTTGTATATATACGTGAATGGTTGTATATTTGCAAACATAAATGAATAAATATACGGGCAAATGAAATCAAAGAACGGTAGATTACAGACTTTGCGTATGCTTATCTCAAGCCAGGAGCTTTGTTGTCAGGACGAGGTGCTCAAGGCTCTTGAGAAAGAAGGCTACAAGGTTACGCAGGCCACGTTGAGCCGCGACATGAAACAGCTTAAGGTGGCAAAGGCTACAAGTTTGAGCGGCAAATACTTCTATGTGCTGCCCAACGAGACGATGTATAAGCGCGTGTCGAGCCCTAAGACGGCTGCCGAGATGCTGCTTACGTCTGGATTTATGTCTATCAACTTTTCTGGCAACATGGGTGTTATAAGGACACGTCCGGGCTATGCCAGCAGTCTGGCTTACAACATCGACAACAGTGGCATACCATTGATATTGGGCACTATTGCCGGCGATGACACTATTTTTATTGTCATAAAGGACGGTGTGAGGCACGGAGACATTGTGGCCGAGCTGCGCAACGTCATTCCTGACATAAAATAAAGGTGGCAATAGATAATAAATAACAGAAACTTTTTAATATAAACAATGTATCAATGCCGGTTTCGTCCGGTCTTTCCCGTGCCTCATTTGGTTCGGGCAGGGACTTGACATCCTTTACGGCAGAAACGTTATAATGATGAAAGAAATTGAAGTAATGGTGGCTGATGCGTCACATGAGAAATATGTTGACACCATTCTCGATACAATGGCGGCACAGCCCCAAAGGCGAA
>ERZ791716.734-NODE-734-length-17863-cov-2.954515_pt1 | contig 17863 bp, 14 predicted proteins | sample MGYA00510049_ERZ791716 | MGnify/ENA primary metagenome ERZ791716 (study PRJEB30046, sample SAMN00715135) | human gut metagenome | study: EMG produced TPA metagenomics assembly of the A metagenome-wide association study of gut microbiota in type 2... | reverse complement strand
TGTCCCCAGCGGCATCCCCCCGTGAGGCATGGGCGGGCCGCCTGTAAGAAGGCAAGACACAGGCGGCATAACACACTGATAGTCAACGCGTTGCAAAAGGGCATCTTTCAGGCTGCAAAAGACGGTCTTTCAGCGTGCAAAAGGTGCCCTTTCGGAGGCTAAAAGGCCACCTTTTGGAAAACGCCCTGCAAGCAGGCATAAGTCAAAACATCACACATAATCATAAAAAAAGAAAATAATTCGGTTTTTATTCGTTTATTTATGCACTTTTACCTACCTTTGTTGAGATTTTTTTGAAGATGTTATAAAACAAGAAGTTTTTTTATTAGATGAACGTAATTACGAAAACAGTTTCACTGCCTGATGGCAGAACCATCAGCATTGAAACCGGGAAAGTGGCAAAGCAGGCCGACGGCTCTTGTATGCTCCGTATGGGCAACACCGTCCTTCTGGCCACTGTTTGTGCCGCAAAAGATGCAGTTCCCGGAACAGATTTTATGCCTTTGCAGGTTGAGTACAGAGAACAGTATGCCGCAGCCGGACGCTTCCCGGGCGGATTCACCAAGCGCGAAGGCAAAGCAACCGATAACGAAATCCTTACATGCCGTTTGGTAGACCGTGCGTTGCGCCCCCTCTTCCCGTCAGACTTCCATGCAGAGGTTTACGTTAATGTAATTCTTTTCTCTGCCGACGGTGTCGACCAGCCCGACGCACTGGCAGGCTTCGCAGCCTCATGTGCCCTGGCATGCTCAGATATTCCGTTTGAATGTCCTATCTCTGAAGTGCGCGTAGCACGCATCAACGGCGAATACGTTATTGATCCGACATTCGAGCAGATGAAAAACGCCGACATGGACATCATGGTTGGTGCCTCTAAGGAGAACATCATGATGGTTGAAGGCGAGATGAACGAGGTTTCAGAGCAAGACCTGCTCGGAGCCCTCAAGGCCGCTCAGGAGGCTATACGCCCCATGTGCGTTCTGCAGGAGGAGCTCATGAAGGAACTCGGCACCGACGTGAAGCGCGAATACTGCCACGAGGTGAACGACGAGGAGCTGCGCGAACAGCTCAGAAAAGAGACCTACGACAAGTGCTACGCCATAGCTGAAGCCGGCGACCACGACAAGAAGGCACGCGAAGAGGCCTTCGACAAGATCAAGACCGACTTTGCAGAGGCTTATGCCGCAGCACACACCGAGCTGACAGAAGACGAGCTCGAGGAGAAGAACGCTCTCATCGACCGCTACTATCACGACGTTGAGCGCGACGCAATGCGCCGCTGCATCCTCGACGAGGGCAAGCGTCTCGACGGCCGTACAACCGAGGAGATACGCCCGATATGGTGCGAGGTGAGCCCGCTGCCAATGCCTCACGGAAGCTCTATCTTCACACGTGGCGAGACTCAGAGCCTCACTACATGTACTCTCGGAACAAAACTCGACGAGAAGATGGTTGTCGACGTGCCCAACAAGAGCCACCTGCCCTCCCTTCCCCCCTACATCTCCCCGCCGTTCTGTACGGGCGAGGCTAAGGCTCAGAGAGGCGTAGGACGCCGCGAGATAGGCCACGGCCACCTGGCATGGCGTGCGCTCAAGGGCCAGATTCCTGAGGAATTCCCCTACACAGTACGTCTGGTATCTCAGATTCTTGAGAGCAACGGCTCTTCTTCAATGGCTACAGTATGCGCAGGCACACTGGCACTGATGGACGCCGGCGTTCCGATGAAGAAGCCCGTGAGCGGTATCGCAATGGGTCTTATCAAGAACCCGGGCGAAGACAAGTATGCCGTGCTGAGCGACATCCTCGGCGATGAGGACCACCTGGGCGACATGGACTTCAAGACAACCGGTACAAAAGACGGTCTGACAGCAACACAGATGGATATCAAGTGCGACGGACTGAGCTTCGAGATCCTCGAAAAGGCTCTTATGCAGGCTAAGCGCGGACGCGAATACATCCTCGGCAAGCTGACCGACACTATAGCAGAACCGCGCGCCGAACTGAAGCCGCAGGTACCGCGCATCGAGGCATTCGACATTCCGAAGGAGTTCATCGGAGCCGTAATAGGCCCGGGCGGAAAGATCATACAGCAGATTCAGGAAGAGTCTGGAGCCGTTATCACCATCGACGAAATCGACGGAAAGGGCAAAGTGCAGGTAAGTGCGCCTAACAAGGAGAGCATCACTGCAGCCATCTCTAAGATAAAGGCCATCGTGGCAATACCCGAAGTAGGCGAGGTTTACGACGGAACAATACGCTCTGTAATGCCTTACGGATGCTTCGTTGAAATCATGCCGGGCAAGGACGGACTGTTGCACATCTCTGAAATAGACTGGAAGCGCCTCGAGACTGTTGAGGAAGCCGGACTGAAAGAGGGCGACAAGATCACCGTCAAGCTGATGGACATCGACCAGAAGACAGGCAAGTATAAGCTTTCTCACCGCGTGCTGATACCGAAACCCGAAGGATATGTTGAGCGCGAGCGCCGCCCGAGACCCGAGCGCCGTCAGAGACCGGAGCGCGGAGAGCGCCAGAACAACCGCGAACAGCGCCGTTTTGAGCACCGCAGCAACAACAACGACTTCCACGATCCTTTGGCACCGAGAGAGCCCAAAGACTTCAACGACAGTCTTGACCACAACAACGACTAATTGAGATTATCTCATTAAGACTATAATTAATGGCGGCAACTTTCACATTGCCGCCATTTTTATTATCATCTGCATAGGCTGACAAAGGCTCGGAGACATGGCCGAAACGCGCTGCACGGCAGCATAAACCGTCGCATAAAGGCCTAATAAGCACGCCCCGGCCATGTATGACGGACACGCCGACAGGCAGCAAGCACAAACCGGGCGTTAGATATTTTCACATTCAGGCAGCAAGCAAGCTATTGTTCTTATGATCAGCCGCATGGCATACGGCCTGATATTTTCTATAAAAGCAGCTATTATCAGGCAAAAAGAAAGCATGTATTTCTAATGGCGGTTTGGGTTAAATCAGCAGCAAAGGCTGCCAGAAAGCATAAAATACATTAACGAGATAAACCTTCATCGCTAAATACGTCTATATAAATAAAACGGGAAATCATTTAAAGCTTAACATTATGAAGATACTTACAGCAACCCTGACACTCATCCTTACATTGGCCGCAGGCTCTGTTTCTTTCGCTCAGTGCCCGCAATCCGACTGCTGCGGTACACATCACTGCAACGCCTGCGACAACGGCTCACACGCAAAAAGAAGGCATCATAACAGCAACAACGACTATCTTGTAAGCAACTTCAAGGTGTATTACCGCGGTCAGGTGGTTGAAGGTGCCACGGCATCAAGCTTCAGCGTCGTCGGCGAAGGCTACGCCAAAGACAACTTCAGGGTGTTCTACAAGGGACAAAAGATAGACGGCGCCACGGCGTCGAGCTTCACCCTGCTTGGCTGCGGATATGCCAAAGACAGCTTCAAGGTGTTCTACAAGGGGCAGAAAATGGACGGAGCAACGGCATCAAACTTCACTCTGCTCGGCGAAGGATATACAAAAGACAGCTTCAGAGTGTTCTACAAGGGACAGAGAATCGACGATGCCACGGCGTCGAGCTTCACCCTGCTTGGCCGCGGATATGCCAAAGACAGCTTCAGAGTGTTCTACAAAGGGAAGAAAATTGACGGGGCTACGGCGTCAAGTTTCGTCGTTCTCGACAACGGATACGCCAAAGACAATTTCAATACGTATTATAAGGGGAATAAGATATAGCCTTACTAAAAGGGCATCAATACAACGACGCGCGGCCGGAAAGAGGCCAAACAGCAAAGGCCGGCCGCAATGTCAGCAACGAAACGTTTATTTCTCGCAAACCGCTCATTATCATTCTGCATGATTGCCGTTCTATAAAGGGCCTCTCGCCGCATGCTTTTCAGCATTTATAACAGACGGAGTCAAGATAAAGACAGACGGCAGGGCGACAACAGACGACCGTCAGACGGATGAAGACATCTGTCTGATTGCAGCATTGAAAGATATACGATGTAATGACAGATTTTGGTAAAAACAACTGGAGCCGTTATCTCTTGTCAGATAACGGCTCCTTTTCTTTACGTTAGTATGTTATGAAAAATTTGAGAGAATTGAAACTTCACAGTTTCGTTTTTTTGTTTTACTAAACATGATTTATTGAGAAAGCATCGAAATATGTCTTACTTTAAGATGGTGGTTGCGGCCGAAGCCTGCTTCATCGAGTCGGTCTTTGCCGAGTCGCTCATAGCCACCGAAGGACCGTTGTGAGTTTTCTGGAAGCCTGCCACAGCCGGTTCGGGCTGTCCGCCTTCGTTGAACATCACCTGAGCCACGTTGCCCAGTGCAAGGACTATAGCCACCGATGCGGCTGCCTTGAGCAGCGGCATGAAGCGCTGTCTGAGGCTTATCGTTACGGCCTTCACGGGTTCCGGCTCGTCTACGAGAGCCAGCATCTTGGCGTCGAAGTCGCTTCCGAGCACGTCGGTCTCCTTCTCCTCGTGCTCATAGCAGAACAAGTCTCTGTACTGGCGAAGGCTCTCCGGCACGTCTTTCTGTCTGAAGAACGTGCGCAGGATGTGCTCCTCCTCGAGGCTTGTCTCGCACTTCCAGTAGCGTTCCAATAGCTGTTCTATGTATTTATAGTCCATATCCTTCATATTCTTTATATTTTTGTTTAACCGCCTGGCGGGCTCTGAAGATGTTAACCTTCACTTGCTCCTCGCTCAGACCGAGAACAGTGGCAATCTCTTTGTAGCTTTTCCCCTCGAAGTCGCGCAGCTGCATGCAGCTTCTTTGCTTCTCGGGCAGGCTGTCAACGATGCGTTTCACCAGTTCGAAGCGTTTTTTCTGTATCCCCCTTTAAAAAGAATCAGGGGCCGTACCGGCCGAGCCTATCTCCTCATCGCCTATCGGCTGGCTGTCGTTTCCGGCCCTTTTCATTCTGTCGAGCGACAAGTTGCGGCATATCGTAAGGCTGAAAGCCTCTATCGAGTCAACGTTCTGCAAGCTGTCGCGCCTGTTCCAGACCTTCATCAGCGTGTCCTGTACGATGTCTTCAGCCTCCTCTTTGTTGAGCGTTATACGCAAGGCGAGGCGGTAGAGCACGTTCTTCAACGGCAAAACATCGTTACGGAAACTGATATTTTTCATCTGCTCTCTATTTAAATGACGATTCAACAGACCGAAAGTTACAAACTGATGCGGTCTTTTTTCTATTTTAACGTTTATTTGCTATTAAGAGACTGCAGTCTCTGCCGGGCGGTATGTGCCCGCTGACTGCCTTGTGGTGCGCAATGCCCTGCTGCCGGTGCTGTTGCCGGGCGCATTCAGACATAATTCAATGTCTCGCAAATCATAGCATGACTTTATGCTAAATGTTGCTCTGTTTCTCTCAAAATCTTCTTTATCAGCAGTGCTGACTGCATGCCCTACTCCGTTATCATCGTGCCGTGACGGCCGTCGATGGCGGTGGCAAGGGTGATGTTGACGCGCGAAACTCCGGCACTTATGGCTTCAAAGGCATTCTCGAGCTTGGGCAGCATTCCTCCTGCCACGGTGCCGTCGGCCACATAACGCTCAAAGTCGGCACGGGTTATGAGCGGTATCACGCTGTCTTCGTCGTCGGGATTGCTGAGCACTCCCTTCTTCTCGAAGCTGAAGATGAGCGTTACGTCGTAATGTTCTGCCAGCGCCTTTGCCGTCTCTGCGGCTATGGTGTCGGCGTTGGTGTTTAGAATGTTGCCGTTGCCGTCGTGCGTCAGGGGCGCCATCACGGGCGTTATTCCTGCCTCTATGAGCGTGCGGAGCTTATGTCCGTCCACACGTTCCACATCGCCTACAAAGCCGTAGTCGACGTCCTTAACGGGGCGCTTGTGAGAGCGTATCACGTCGATGTCGGCACCTGTAAGTCCGATGGCGTCAACGCCGTTGGCCTGAAGGCGCGCAACGAGGTTCTTGTTGACCAGTCCGCCGTAGACCATCGTAACCACTTCGAGCATGTCGCGGTCGGTTATACGTCGTCCGTTCACCATCTTGCTCTCTATGCCGAGGCGTGAGGCAACGGCCGTGGCGCGGCGACCGCCGCCATGAACGAGCACCTTGCGGCCCTCAATGGCGCTGAAGTCGCTGAGCAGACGGCTAAGGCGAGCCTCGTCTTCAACAACGGCTCCGCCTACCTTCACTACTGTTATCTTCTCTTTCATCATATTATCTTACAGCAATGGCGCATCCTACTGCACGGCATGTGAGCGTCTGCGCCTGTAATAAAAACAAGAGCCGACACCATGGCATCGGCTCTCTGCTCTGTTATTTTATTCGAGGTAAGTGTATCCGTAGAGTCCTGAGCGATAGTTAGACAGGAACTCCTTGCCCTCCTCGAGCGAAATCTTGCCTTGCTTGACGCTCTTTGTAACCCATACTTCAAGCTGCCTTACCAGTTTCTTCGGGTTGTACTGAACGTAGTTGAGCACCTCTTCAACGGTCTCGCCGTCGAATATCTGGTCGATGTGATAGCGTCCGTCCTTCACCGTTATGTGCGCGGCGTTGGTGTCACCGAATAAGTTGTGCATGTCGCCGAGTATCTCCTGATAAGCTCCAACGAGGAACACGCCGAGATAATAAGGCTCGTTCTTGCGCAGAGTGTGTACCGGAAGGATATGCGAGATGTTGCGGTTGGTGACGAAGTTGGTTATCTTTCCGTCGCTGTCGCAGGTGATGTCCTGCAGCGTTGCGCTGCGTGTGGGGCGCTCATTGAGCCTCTGCAGCGGCACAATCGGGAACAACTGGTCGACTGCCCAGGCGTCGGGCAGCGACTGGAAGAGCGAGAAGTTGCAGAAGTACTTGTCGGCAAGTATCTTGTCGAGGTTCTTCAGTTCCTCAGGCGTATGCTTCAGGCTCTTTGCCAGAGAGTTGATTTCGCGGCACACGCTCCAATACATACGCTCAATCTCGGCGCGTGTCTGAAGGTCTACTATGCCGTGCCTGAACAGATCGAGCGCCTCGTCGCGTATCTGCTCAGCGTCGTGCCAGTCTTCGAGCATGGTGCGCGGGTTAAGGTTGTCCCATATATCATATAGGTCCTTTACGAGCGGATGAGATGCCTCGCCCGGCTCAAACTCGTCGTCCATCTCCGGCAATGAAGCCGTCTCGAGCACGTCGATGACGAGCACTGAGTGGTGAGCCGACAGCGAGCGGCCGCTCTCTGTTATGATGTTAGGATGCTGAATGCCGTTGCGGTTGGCAGCCTCAACGAATGTGTAGATACAGTCGTTGACATATTCCTGTATAGAGTAGTTGACGCTGCTCTCGCTGTTGGGCGAGCGTGTGCCGTCGTAGTCGACGCCAAGTCCGCCTCCGCAGTCAACGAAGTCAACGTTGTAGCCCATCTTGTGCAGCTGTATGTAGAACTGCGAAGCCTCTCTAAGGGCTGTCTGTATGCGGCGTATCTTTGTTATCTGGCTGCCGATGTGGAAGTGGATAAGGCGCAGACAGTCTTTCATCTCCTTCTTTTCGAGAATCTCGAGGGCCTTGAGCAGCTCAGAGCTTGTCAGTCCGAACTTGCTTGCGTCGCCGCCGCTCTCCTCCCACTTGCCGCTTCCTGACGAAGCAAGCTTGATGCGTATGCCGAGGTTAGGCCTTACGTTGAGCTTCTTGGCGGCCTTGGCTATAATCTCAAGTTCGTTGAGCTTCTCGACCACGATGAATATGCGCTTGCCCATCTTCTGTGCCAGCAGAGCCAGCTCTATGTAGCTCTGGTCCTTGTATCCGTTGCAGATTATGAGCGAGTCGCTCTGACACTGCACGGCTATGACGGCGTGGAGCTCGGGCTTGCTGCCTGCCTCGAGTCCGAGGTTGAACTTCCGTCCGTGGCTGATAATCTCCTCAACGACCGGCTGCATCTGGTTAACCTTGATGGGATATATAATGAAGTTTTCTCCTGTAAACCCGTATTCGTCTGAAGCTTTTTTAAAGCAGCTCCATGTCTTCTCGATTCTGTTGTCGAGAATGTCGGGAAAACGCAGCAGCACTGGCGGTGTGATGTCGCGCAGCGAGAGTTCGTCCATGACGTCGTGAAGGTCAATCTGTGTGTCGTCCTTGCACGGAGTGACATACACGTCGCCTTTTTCGTTAATACCAAAATAGGATGTTCCCCAACCGCTCATGTTATAGAGCTCGTTAGAGTCTTCAATGGTCCATTTTTTCATCAGGGCTGTAAAATTTAAATATTAAGCAATGTCCGTAGATTAGTTACGGATGTTTGTATTTTATCATAACTGTCAAGCACCTCGACGTTGAACACGTGTCGGGCCTGTGTATAGTACTGTTCGCGGGCGGCAAGCTGGCAGGTGATGAAGTCGCGCAGCTCTTCGGGAGTCTTGCCCTTAAGGAGCGGGCGCTCCGTCTTGCCCATCTTGAGGTGTGCGCTGAGCACTTCGGGAGAGGCTTTCAGATAGACTGTGTCGCCTTGCGCGTTCATATACTGCATGTTGTCGTAGAAACAGGGCGTGCCTCCGCCGCAGCTTATCACGACGTCCTCAAACTCGGCCACCTCATGGAGCATGTTGCGCTCTATCGTCCTGAAGCCTTCCTCGCCGCGCTCGGCAAATATCTGTGCCACCGTCTTGTGCATGCGGCCCTCGATATACCAGTCGAGGTCGTAGAACTGCAGGCCGAGGTCTTTGGCCAGCACCTTGCCCAGGGTGGTCTTGCCGGCACCCATATATCCAATGATAAGGATTCTTGTCATCGGCGTTATTTCTTCTTTGATGTGTTTATGATTTCCATACATTCCTCGAGCGACAGCTCTGCGGCCTTGTCATGAAGGTTCTTCGGCAGGCGGTAGTTCTTGCCGTCGTAAGCCAGATAAGGGCCGTATCGGCCGTTCATCACCTCGAGCTTTGGCTCTCCTTCAAAGGCCTTGATGTGGCGCTGTGTCTCCTGCTGGCGCTTGCTCTCTATGAGCTGTATGGCCGTGGCGAGCGTAACGGTCAGCGGATTCTCGTTCTTTGGCAGCGAAACATACTTCTTGGCGTGCATGACGTAGGGGCCGAAGCGGCCTGCGCCTATTATGACGGGCGAGCCTTCGAACTCGCCTAGCGTGCGCGGCAGCTTGAACAGCTCGAGCGCCTCTTCGAGAGTTATGGTCTCGATGCTCTTGTCCGACGGCATCTGTGCGAAGCGTGGCTTCTCCTCGTCCTCTGCCTTGCCTATCTGAACGACGGGACCGAAGCGGCCAATCTTAACGAACACGGGCTTGCCGCTTGCGGGGTCGATGCCCAGCTCGCGCTCTCCGGCCTTGTGCTCCTCGCGCGTGTTCATGGTCTGCTCTACGGTAGGCTCGAAGTCTTTGTAGAAGTTCTTTATCATGGATGTCCACTGCGACTTGCCCTCGGCAATGGTGTCGAACTGCTGTTCCACCTTGGCCGTGAAGTTGTAGTCCATGATCGTCGGGAAGTATTTCAGCAGGAAGTCGTTCACCACCATGCCGATGTCTGTGGGCAGCAGCTTGCCTTTCTCGTTGCCCACGGTCTCCGTCTTGGTCTTCTCGCTCACCACGTTGCCGTGGAGCACGTCTACGATATACTGTCTCTCCTCTCCTTTCTTGTCGCCCTTCTGCACATACTCTCTCTGCTGTATGGTGCTTATGGTCGGGGCGTATGTTGACGGGCGGCCTATGCCCAGCTCCTCGAGCTTGTGCACGAGGCTTGCCTCGGTGTATCTCAGCGGTCCCTGGCTGAAGCGCTGTGTGGCCGTAACCTCGCGGCGCTGCAGCGTCTGCCCCTCGGTCATCGGGGGCAGTATGTGTGATGTCTCCTCCTGGTTGTCGTCATCGTCGAACGACTCGCGGTAAACCTTCAGGAATCCGTCGAACTTGACTACCTCGCCGTTTGCCACAAACTGCTCTTCCGTTCCGTCGATGCTTATCGTCACGGTGGTCTTCTCTATCTGCGCGTCGGCCATCTGGCATGCTGCCGTGCGCTTCCATATCAGTTCGTAGAGGCGCTTCTCCTGCTGCGTGCCGTCTATCTCGGTGTTCTCCATGTATGTGGGGCGTATGGCCTCGTGTGCCTCCTGCGCGCCCTTCGAGTGGGTGTGATACTGGCGCGGCTTGCTGTAGTCCTCGCCCCAAAGCTTTATTATCTCCTCCTTGCTCGAGTTGATGCAGAGCGACGACAGGTTGACAGAGTCGGTACGCATGTAGGTTATGCGTCCGTTCTCATACAGATGCTGCGCCACCATCATGGTCTGCGACACGGTGAAGCCCAGCTTGCGGGCTGCCTCCTGCTGCAGGGTTGACGTGGTGAACGGGGGCGCCGGTGTGCGCTTCAGCGGCTTCTTGGTTATCGCGCTGACGGTGAATCCGGCTGTCTTGCACTTCTCTAAGAATGCCATCACCTCGTCGTGCGTGCTGAAGCGCTTGTCGAGCTCGGCCTTCAGCTCCGACATAGAGCCGTCGGGTGCCTCAACGCCGAATATGGCGCTCACGCGGAAATAAGGCTCGCTCTTGAACGCCTGTATCTCGCGCTCGCGCTCAACGATGAGCCTTACGGCAACGCTCTGCACGCGTCCTGCCGACAGGGCCGGCTTGACCTTGCGCCAGAGCACGGGCGAAAGCTTGAAGCCCACAAGGCGGTCGAGCACGCGGCGCGCCTGCTGCGCGTTGACAAGGTTCATGTCAAGGTGGCGCGGATGCTTTATGGCCTCGAGTATGGCGGGCTTTGTTATCTCGTGGAACACGATGCGGTTGGTCTTCTCCTCGTCAAGTCCGAGCACCTCGCAGAGGTGCCATGATATGGCTTCTCCTTCGCGGTCCTCATCGGATGCGAGCCACACCTTCTCAGAGTTCTGCGCGTTGTTCTTCAGCTCGGTGACGAGTTTCTTCTTCTCCTCAGGTATTTCATAGTCGGGCTGAAGAGTGTCTATATCTATGCTGAGTTGCTTTTTCTTCAAATCGCGTATATGTCCGTAGCTTGACATAACTTTGTAGTCCTTGCCCAAAAACTTTTCTATCGTTTTGGCCTTTGCCGGACTCTCGACAATTACAAGATTTTTCTGCATCACGGTTTATATTTTCAATTAGGGCGCAAATGTAAGCAAAACTTTTTCATACACCTTATATAATAGGCTATTTTTCTGTTTTTTTAGTTTTTTGCATAACTTTTAAGTATTTTACACGTATCAATATGTAAAACCGCCCGGCATAGCTGCTGCGGGCATCTCAGGCATGAAATATGTTTACATATATGCGCACGAAGGCCGGGCCCCGGCAGCACGTTTTGCAAAAGACGGCAAAACGCACTGCAAAAGGTGGCCTTTCGCCTTGTAAAAGACGGTCTTTTGGAAGCTAAAAAGCCGCCTTTTGCAACACACTGAAACTCAATATGTTACAAAGGGCGGCTGCCGTATCCCGACGTCAGCGCTGCCGTCAGCGTCTGTTTCCGTCGATGTTGAGATACTCATAAAGGCCCTGGCGCACAGAGCGCAGGCCGAACAGCTCTGTATGGATGTCCTCGGGGGCTATCCACATACACTCGGCGGCGTCGTCCATGGCCTTGAGCTGCGACGCGTCTTCCACCTTGCAGGCAAAGAACATGTCGAGCGTCTGTATGTCGAGCCCCGAATAGCGGTATACGTTCGGCAGGCTGAACAGATAGCGTGCCTCGGTAACGGTGAGCCCGGTTTCCTCCTTCACCTCGCGCATGATGCTCTCCTCGGCCGTCTCAAGCACGTCGGCAAATCCGCCGGGCAGGTCGAGCGTGCCCTTGGCAGGCTCGTTGTTGCGCTTCTCTACCAGCAGCTCGCCCTTGTCGTTGGTGATGAATGCCACCACGGCGGCCGCCGGATTCATGAAATACTCAAAGCCGCAGTTGCTGCACTTCTTGCTCTTCTGCGTGTCTTTCTCGAAATGGGAGCTGCCGCAAACGGGGCAATACTCAAACTTTTCCAATAGATTCATATCTCTGCGTTTTACATTAAAAAAAGCTCCACGGCCGCGCAGGGCCGTGAAGCTTGATATAGTCTTTTTACCAATTGTCAGTGCGGAAAGGCAGCAGGGGCAGCCCGCCCATGTTGGCCACGTTGCCCAGCTGGAAGTTCTTGAAGCAGTAGCGCACGGCCACGGGAGCCTTAACCTCAGGACAGGTTACTACTATGCCCTTGGCGTTGTCGTAGCTCGCTTTGGCTGGATGGAACACCTTGTCGGCGCCGGCCACCTCAAATCCCTGCATGTCGTCAAGACGGCTTACGCCTCCGTAGTCGTTCTTCAGCCTTATGCAGCATGTGTCGCCCTCTATCTTAAGCTCCTTAAACTCAGGGCTCTCGCACAATATCGTCTTCTGTCCGTAGGTCTTGTTCAGCGCGAGGAAAGCCAGGCGCTCGCCCACCTTCTGCTTCTGTGCGGGATGAATCTGACGCGCCTCCCACGGATACACGCAGTCGTTGGTGCACACAAGGCCGCTGTTGGGTATTATGTCGCGCGCCCTTACCTGCTGCTCGCGCAGCTTTGCGCCCCAGTCAGCGTCAACGTTTCCGTAGTCGTAAGGTGCTATCTGAACAAAGTAGAACGGTATCTCGCCGCAGCCGAAGGCGTCGCGCCACTGCCTTACCAGCAGCGCAAGACGGTCTGAATACTGGTTGCCCGGGTCGCCGACGTTAGAGCATCCCTGATAGAAGAGAATGCCTTTCACGGTGTACTTCAGTATCGGACTGAACGTGCCGTTGCCCCACATCAGGGCGCGGTGATAGTCGGCAGGATACTTCTTAACTATGGCCTGCGAGTCAACAGGCTCGTCGGTATACTTCTTCAGGTTCTCCTTTGTCAGCCAGCTCTCCACCTTCGAGCCTCCCTTGTTGGCCATGATAAGGCCCACGGGCACGTTGAGCATGCGGCTCACCTTGCGTGCGAAGAAGTAGCCCGTGGCACTTGCGTCGCCCACCGTTGCGGGGCTGCACACCTTCCACTCGCAGTTGGCGTCGCTGAGCGGTGTCATGCTCATCACGCTCGGTATCTTCACGAAGCGCACCAGCGATGAGTTGACCGCATCGGCCACCACGTCGTTATACCCCTCCACGGGGCAGTTTTCAAATCCCTTTATGGGCATCTCCATGTTGCTCTGTCCGGCACACACCCACACTTCGCCTGCAAGCAGGTTGCTGAGGGCCACCTCGCCGTCGCCGTCGTCAAACCTTACGGTGAGCGGCTTGTTGTCAGCCTTGGGCGTCTTCACCGTCAGCTGCCATTCGCCCTTGCGGTCGGCCTTTGCCGAATAGGCATCGCCGCTCCACGACACGCTGACCTTCACCGTAGAATTAGGCTTGGCACTGCCCCACAGGCGCACGTCGGCATCCTGCTGGATCACCATGTTGTCGCCCAGGACATGAGGCAGCCTGACCTTTGCCTGCATGCCTGCGTGCATCAGGAACAGGGCTGAAATCATTAAAAATAGTTTACGCATAATCTATCTGTTTTATATTTTGTTATAATAATCAAACAGACTGCAATATTACAAAAAAAATCAGTATATTTGCAAAAACGCCTTGAATAAATTAACAAAAAACAAGGCATTAACAATCATTCCTTACAACAATGACACTGAAAAAACTATTATTTGCGGCAGCGATGCTGGCATTGAGCCTCAACATGAGCGCACAACAGAGTTACGAAATAAACCTTTGGCCCAACGGTCCGGCCGTGAAGAGCAGCGACGCAGGCGACACGGCAAAGGTCAAGGTGTTTCTTCCTGAAAAGAAATCTGCCACGGGACGCGCCGTGGTGATATGTCCCGGAGGCGGCTACCAGCATCTGGCCATGAACCATGAGGGCTACGACTGGGCTCCGTTCTTCAACAACATGGGCATAGCTGCCATCGTGCTGAAATACAGAATGCCGCACGGCGAGAAGGATGTGCCCATATCTGACGCCGAGGAGGCTATCAGACTGGTGCGCCGCAACGCCGCCAACTGGAACATAAATCCCGACGACGTGGGCATAATGGGCTCGTCGGCAGGCGGCCATCTGGCATCTACCGTTGCCACGCATGCAGCCAAGGACGCGCGCCCCGACTTCCAGATACTGTTCTATCCGGTGATAACCATGATGCCCGACATTACCCATAAGGGCTCGCACGACAACCTGCTGGGAAGCAACGCAAGGAAAAAGGACGAGAACAGCTACAGCAACGACCTGCACGTGTCGCGCATGACGCCGCGCGCATTCATAGCCCTGAGCGACGACGACCGCGTGGTGTTGCCGGCCAACGGAGTGAACTACTACATTGAGCTCTACCGCCACGACGTGCCGGCCACGCTCCATGTATATCCATCGGGCGGCCACGGATGGGGCAACCGCGACAGTTTCAAGTATCACAACGAGATGCAGCTCGAGCTGAAAGCATGGCTCAGGAGCTTCTGACAACCGACAGACACAGCGGCCCGGCGAGCCGGCAGGCATGAGCGGGGGCGCAAGACATAACAGAGCCGGCGGACAGCAGCACGACAACAGACCGTGCACAGGCTGTCCGCCGGCTCTTTTGCGTCATATATGCGGCATCAGCATGCCCCGGCGGCAGCGCTCCTGAAGCGCCTGCGGGATGCGGAATGAGGGGCAAGACGGCGGATATTTTGTTAAAACGAAACATTTTTTCGCTTTTTTATGTCAGATAAGCTACAATATAAACAGAAAAACATTATATTTGCAGATGTTACTTTCAACACAATGCTTATGAAAAACCTGAATATCTTTACGATGCTTTTGCTGGCATTCGCAATGTCGGCCCTGACCGCATGCAGCGACGACGAAGACTTCAACATACCCATACCGCAGCAGATGACGGCAGAATATGTAACCGCTACTCTCAACGGAAAGGGTTGGACGCACGTTGAATCGCACGAGATAAAGAGCAACGGAACGTTCGAAAAAGAAGAATACTGGAGCGGTCTGGTGGGCGCAAGTCCTTCGGATTACTCGTTCAGCGGCGACAGCGTAACCACCTACTCGTACATCGACGCCTACCCTATAAGCGGATACCGCAAGAGGAGCTACACCTACGACGAAGGCTCCAACAGCCTCATGGCCGACGGAAAAGAGATGTTCAAGATAATCTCGCTCAACGAGAACGAGATGAAACTGATAAAATACCAGGCCATCGACGGCAACGGAAAGAAGATTTATGTCTACTCGACATACAGGGCAATGAGCAGCACCGAACTTGCAGAATGCATAAAGGACCATCCCTACGACCTCGACTCGCTCAACGACAAGTACCCCACTCTGCCTGAACAGATGAGGATAACGAGCGAATATTTCAGCCGCTACGCCGTGGGAAGAGGATGGAAATGCACCGAGGCGCACAGGATGGAGATGGCCGGAAGATACGACGTGGCCAACATATACAGCGACAACGGGCAAGACATGGCATACAGCTGCTTCATCGCCGCCGACACCATAACATGGATGACGCAGCAGGGCGAGGCTGCGGCAACGGCCAGCGAGAGCATCAGATACACGTATAGGGCCAACAGTTTCCAGCTTGCCGCCGATGCCGACAGGGGCTTCAGAATAATCACTCTCAACGACCATGAAATGAGAATAATCAGAAGACTGCAGGGAAACAACGGCGAAGGGCCCACGGAACTCTACTGCATATACCGCAGAATGACGCCCGAAGAGCTCAAGCTGTATATGGCAGAGACATAAGGCAGAAGACGCTCCGGCGGCAACCGGAACAGCCACGACGGGCAAGCCGCCGACAAGCCTGATATTCAACGACTTACAAAAGGCCATCTTTTAGCTTCTAAAAGGTGGCCTTTTAGCGTGCAATATGTGGTCTTTCAGAAGGCAAAAGGCCACCTTTCGGAAAACGGCTGCACGCAGGCCATATCCCGACTGCATGAAAGGCGGCAGAATACAGGTTGTTTTCGGGCATACGAAAACAGACATGACAGCATGCTGAATGCAGCACGGGTATAGTTAAAATAAGAATTAATAAGTGTTTTAACCATAAAAAACGCCGGTAAAACAAAAATATGGCGAAAAAAGAAACGGATTCTCAGATATTTTTAGTTACTTTGTATCAGATACAGAAACTATCCGTATCTTACGAACAAGAGTTTTAAACAACTAAAAAAGAGTATTATCATGACAAAGTTGAAAGAAGTTTACCGCTGTGCCGTATGCGGCAACATAGTAGAAGTTATGCACGAGGCAGGAGGCACACTGTCGTGCTGCGGACAGCCCATGGAGCTGCTTACAGAGAACACCGTTGACGCTGCTACAGAGAAGCACGTGCCCGTTGTAGAGCCTATCGAGGGCGGCTACAGAGTTAAAGTGGGCGAAGTTGAGCACCCGATGCTCGAAAACCACTACATCGAGTGGATCGAACTGGTTGAGTGCGACAAGGTTCAGCGCAAGCACCTCAAGCCGGGCGAGAAGCCGGAGGCTGTGTTCTACACCGACTGCAAGAACGTGTACGCACGCGAATACTGCAACCTGCACGGACATTGGAGATCTAAATAATCACAATATCATGCTCACACGGAGGCCCGACACTCGCTGTCGGGCCTCTTTTCGTTGTTACCCCAACTTTGCAACCGGGTTGCATCGTATATCAGCTACCTTTGCATCAGTAAAAAGACAAACTAAAGACAAAGGACATGGTAACCAAGAAATTTCAGAAACCGATAATCTCCTTCTTCATGCTCATGGCCGGAATATGCTTCACCGAAGGAGGAGCCGTAATCTTCAACAACGGCATTGTGCGCCTGGCATGGTTCATCCTGGCGTTCCTGCCCGTAGGACTCGGCGTGATGCGCGAGGCATGGGAGTGCGCAATGAAGAAGGAAGTGTTCAGCGAGTTCATGCTCATGACAATAGCGTCGATAGGCGCCTTCATCATAGGCGAATATCCCGAGGCAGTGGCAGTGATGCTGTTCTACTGCGTGGGCGAGACACTCCAGGACATGGCCGTCGACAAGGCGCGCGACAACATACGCAGCCTGATGGAGTTTCACCCCAAGATGGCAGTCATAGTAAGGGGCAATCATAAGGTGGCCGACAAGCCCGAAAACGTCATTCCGGGCGAAATCATCGAGGTTAAGCCGGGCGAACGCGTGCCGCTCGACGGCATACTGACAAGCGGCGACGCTGCCTTCAACACGGCTGCGCTTACCGGCGAGAGCATGCCCCGCACCATTGAGAACGGCCACGAGGTGCTTGCCGGCATGATAGCCACGGAGAGCGTGGCGCGGATAAAGGTTACACGGCCCGAGAGCGAGAGCGCCGTGGCACGCATACTGAAGATGGTCGAGGAGGCATCGGAGCGCAAGGCGCCTGCCGAACTCTTCATACGCAAGTTTGCAAGGATATACACCCCTGCCGTAATAGCGCTGGCAGCGCTCACCGTCATCGTGCCTTACATCTGGTCGGCAGCAGGCACCGGCTTCGTCTACGACTTCAGCACATGGTTCTACCGCGCACTGATATTCCTCGTTATATCGTGCCCCTGCGCCCTCGTCATAAGCATACCGCTGAGCTATTTCGCAGGCATCGGCGCGGCATCAAGGCACGGCATACTGTTCAAGGGCGGCAACTGGCTCGACGCCGTGACGCATATTGACACCGTGGTGTTCGACAAGACGGGCACGCTGACACAAAATAAAATGACCGTCACTGCCGCCTGCTCGCCGTCGGGCGAAATTCAGCTGACCGGCGAAGAGGCGAAAAAGCTTTTTTCACTCGCCGTTCTCTGCTGCGATGCAAAATACGAGGGCAAGGGCAAGGTGTCCGGCGAGCCGACCGAGGCTGCGCTCGTGCGCTGGGCGGTCGCACAGGGGCTGTCGCCAAGCGTGCTGCGCGTA
>ERZ791716.722-NODE-722-length-17983-cov-5.199911_pt1 | contig 17983 bp, 15 predicted proteins | sample MGYA00510049_ERZ791716 | MGnify/ENA primary metagenome ERZ791716 (study PRJEB30046, sample SAMN00715135) | human gut metagenome | study: EMG produced TPA metagenomics assembly of the A metagenome-wide association study of gut microbiota in type 2... | reverse complement strand
ATGATGCAAAGATAAGATTTTTTTCTTTCTTTCCCCACTATTTATCGGGTGAGCCTTTCTTTATTATCGGGTTTTGCCAGAACCTTACTCTCAGAAAGCGTGGGGGAGTGAGTTCACACCGCTTTTTGTAAACTGAAGACATAACTTGATGGTTGGTTGCATGGCAGCTGATTGTTTGTTGTAACGTGTTACATAATGCAAAAACACAAGAACACTCTTGGGTTAATAATTGTGAAGTGAACCATTGTGAACTTGATTGGCAGATTTAAATGCTCTATTTTTGTTAAATAAATATTGAAGGACACAAATTTGATAAGATAATAATGAAAAACAAAATACCGACTATATCTATAACCGCCATATGCCTTTTGGCATTAATCGTATTGTCATCCGGTATTCAGTCGGAGAAAGGAGGAAAAATGCAGCAGAAATATTATTATTGTGAGTATTGTGGTCATCGCTTTCCGTCAGTGCGCCTGCTGACTTCAGCCCCATGTGTCCGCCATCCCGACGGCCCGAACAAAGGTCGCCACAAGCTGTATGAAGGCACGGAGAAGAGCGAATACACCTGTAAATATTGTGGTCGGAAGTTCCCGTCGATAATGCTGATGACAGCAGCACCGTGCGTAAATCATCCAAAAGGTCCGAATAAGGGCAACCACTCTCCGGCGCTGTGAAAATAACATGGCTCTTTAGTTTTACTGAAATTTCCGTTCAAGTTATTGACCTTATGCTTTAGTATGGCATATCTTAGGCGTATCTTTGGAATTGAAAATTAATGTATAACGTAAAAAATAAAGATTATGTTAAGAGAAATCAAAGCATTTAAATGTCCTAATGCGAACATATATTCAAAACTCCAAATATAGAACTTTGAGCTACTATTGAGTCTGTATCTATGACTTGTCCAAAGTGTTGTGTTGTAAAGATTGCAAACCGCAAAGTCTTATTGATAGAATAATGGGTATCTGACTATAATATAACAGCAGAAATAATCAATAATAAATTAACTCTTAGATTTCATATAGATGAAGAATCCTGAAACAACAAAAGCAATAATCACCGAATACCTACTTGATTCGATGAAAATAAAAGAATTACCGTATCCTTTAAATGTTTCTCTCGATCAGTACAACGTATGGACTATTGTGACTGATTTTGAAAACAAAACAGGAGTAAATCTTAACGACAGTCAAATCAAAAGATGTAAGACTGTTGGTAACTTGATTGACATGCTCTTTTCTGTTATCATATTATCCTCAAAAGCAAACATAGATAATTTGGGTATAGATATAAGTATTAAGCAGAAATATCAGAGTACGAACAGCTCATATTCAAATAATAAAGGAACTTCATTTGACAACAACAATACAACTGGCTATAAACGAAACACCTTTGAAGAATTTTTTGATACGTCTAATATGAGTATTGAGGAATTGTTTCATCTTGTGAAAGAACCTTTAAATTCGGCAAGATTGAATATAAAAAAATTGAAAACAGGAGAAAGTAAGTTTGATGCCGTAAGAATGTCGTTCTTGGATTCTTTGACCTTTGCTATTAATGAGGCTGATGAGCAAGAGAATTATTTGAAACAGAATTTGGTACAGGATCATCTCGTAATAGCATTTTTTGGAGAAACAAATGCGGGCAAAAGTACTATTATTGATACATTCCGAATTATTTTTAATGAAGAAACACGACGAAAAGCTATTGAAAAAGCAAACAAAAAGCCTCTATTTAGTAAGATATTCGGTAAAAAAGACCAAAATCCAACTATCATAGGAGTAGACGGTACAATCGTAGGTGATGGGCGTTCTGATTTTACTAAGACTTACGATGAATATGACATGAATATTGATGGACGCAAGTTTACCTTGATAGATGTACCTGGTATTGAGGGTAATGAAGCAGAATATAAAGATGGCATTAAAAAAGCATTACAAAAAGCACATTGTGTTTTTTATGTGCATGGTTCAGATAAAAAGCCAAATACAAAGACAACAGAAAAGATTAAAGAATATTTGAATGATTGGGTGGGCGTATGCTCTATTAGAAATATTAGAGGAGGCTCTGAACAATATGATGAAGATGATGAAAGAGAAACGTTATTAACGGCCCCTGTTTTGCGAGCATCAAAACTAAGTGAAGAGGTATTTGAAAATGTTCTTGGATCTTATTATAAAGGTAACATTAACATACAAGGTTTGCTTGCCCTCTGTTCAAAAGCTAATTTTTCGCCAACAAGAACGGATTTAATTGGAATACAGTCTGATTTAATCGAGTACTTTGGGGATGTAGACTCCATATATTCATTTTCACATTTTGAAGAGGTGATAGATGAGGTGCGTAAAATGTCTGTTGCGTATAAAGAAATTATCACGAAATCTAACAAAGATAAAGTTTTAGCTCTTGCACGTAAATCAATTTCAGTTATAAACGACTGCATTTCTCAACACAAAGAAGCAATAAAAGACCTTGATAATAAGCTGAAAACATTTGAGCGGAATATTTCGTCTACAACCACTAAGGCTGAACAAAGACTTAATGTTAAGGCCTTAGTAGAACGTGAATTTGATACAATGCGATATGCCTTATATGATGCAATAGATTCTGGAAACGAAAACAAAGTAAAGGTTGTGGCTAAGCAACAGAGTAAAGAGTTAGAGCGCAAATTGGTTTCACAAATTAAAAATATTTGTTTAAGTACAACGGACTGGTATATAAAAGAAATCAATAGATTAAAAAGAGATCTTAATGCCACAACTAGTCTTGGTAACATCAACATCTCTGTTAACAACATTTCTGTAGATTTTGAAGCAGACAAAATTACTGATGAAATGCAAGACTTTGATTTCGGAAGTGTGATTAGTGGAGCAATGACTGCGGCTGGTATAGCTATGATAATTCCTGGTGTGGGATGGGTTTTAGGTGGTGTTATTGCTGCTGTAGGCGCAATTTTTGGTGCTATTTTTGGAAATGATGGACGTTCTGAAGCTAAACGTAAAGTGGATACCACTATAGATGACATTTCCGAAAAGCTGTTGTGCCAATTAAATAATGGAGCTTTAAGGAAATTTAAGGAACAATACAGGTCTGTTTCAAAAGAACTCAAACAGAAAATATCGGCTGAATGTATAAATATACAAACACTACAATCAGATATTGAGAGTCTAAAAGAAGATATTAAAATAACAATTAATCAAATAAAATAATGAATTCATTTGAGGAACTTAAGAAACTTCTAGAACAAGGAGTGTCTTTAGGTCTTAATCTTAAAGACCAAATTAAAAAAGTGGAGCAAGTTATTAATTCGCTTAAAAGCGATACAATTAGAATTGTTTTGCTTGGAAGCTTTAGTGATGGCAAAACAAGTGTTGTTGCTGGTATGCTTGGTAAAGTGTTGGATAACATGAAAATTGACATTGACGAATCTTCTGACGAACTCACGTTCTATAAAACTGATTTCTTGGGAAAAGGTTTTGAGATCGTTGATACTCCTGGATTGTTTGGTACCAAAGAGAAAGAAATAGATGGAAGGAATGTTCGGTTTTCCGAGACTACTAAGAAATACATTTCTGAAGCTCATATTGTTCTATATGTATGTGACGCTGTTGTTCCTTTAAAAGAAAGTCATGTTCCTGTATTAAAGACCGTACTTAAAACCTTCAATAAGTTGGATTCAACTGTATTTGTAATCAATAAAATGGATGCAACTGGTGTACGTATGAAAGATCCAGACGATTATAATCGCATGGCTAATACGAAAAAAGAAAACCTGCGTGGAAGACTAAAATACGAGTTAGGATTGAGCGACAATGAATGCAATAGGCTTAATATCGTTTGTGTTGCAGCAGATCCAAAGGGAAAAGGTCTTGATCATTGGTTTGCAAAGATGGATGATTATAAGTTACGCTCGCACATCGATCAAGCTACTGATATGATCAAAAAAGTAGCATTGTCTTCTGATAAGTCTAAACTACTTAATGAGACCAATCAGGCTGCGGCAAAAGATGTTGCCTTGCAAGTTATACGCGAAATTAATCATCAAGTTAGACCTTTGTCTAAAGTTGTATCAAAAGGTAAAGCTGGATTGATAGAGTTGAAAGATGATTATACTCATCTTGAACAAGAATTACAATTTCATAGAACAGAAGCTAAGGAACGCATTATTGGTATTGGAAAAAGATTGGATGCCCAGATTGATGCCGCTAGAATAGAGACAATAGGAAGTGTTATGTCTGGTGAATTTGGTGTAGAAGATGATAAAGCCACTGGATACATACTGCTTAGTAGAGTAAATTCAGTCTTATCGGAGTGTTGTGAATCAAATAACGCTTCACTACAAATTACTGCAAATAAGATGGAAAAATTTGTAGAAACTCAGAATGGGTTTGCTCGCGAAGCTTTGACAAAGGGTGCTGCATGGGCTGCCAAACAACAAGTTACAGGCAAAATGGTGCTAGCATTTAGAGATGAATTCTTAAAAGGTCTTGTCAAATTTAAGCCTTGGGGCGCTGTAAAGTTAGCTGGAAACATCACGAAATGGGCCGGAAGAATTTCAGGCTTTTTAACCGTTGGATTTTTTATATACGACATGTGGAAAGCTCATGATAATGCGAAGAAACTTCAAGAGGCAAAACAAGGACTAAAAAATGCTCTAAACGAATGCATGACAAATGTTTTACAGATGCTTGACGATGACGATCAATATTACGAGAACTTTGCTCCTTCTTATAATATGATGTGTAATCAGTATATGGAGCAAGAGCAGCTATATAATGACAATATGAAGGTTTTGGATGGATATAATCAGTATTCATCAAATCTTCAAAAATGGTTGCAATCTGCAGGCATTGAAGACGCAGAGTTTGAAGAAATTACAGACGATGTAGATTTCTAATTATAGCAATTGGTCATAAAGTTTAGAGAACGATTTAAATTATTGTAATTTTACTCTCGTCGGGACGGATGGTACAGCCTCTTGGCGTTGGCTGTCCCCCCCCCGACAATGAGTTCTTTAATGGAAAATAATGCGTGACACAGTTTTTTACATTCATTTTAGTCCGATAATTTATATTTAGTCATTCCTTAAGAATATCTTTATCTGTTGGTATTCAGTAATTTCATTAGTGTTCCATTTTAAAGGGACACTAATGGTTGAAGGACACAAATTTGATAAGATAATAATGAAAAACAAAATACCGACTATATCTATAACCGCCATATGCCTTTTGGCATTAATCGTATTGTCATCCGGTATTCAGTCGGAGAAAGGAGGAAAAATGCAGCAGAAATATTATTATTGTGAGTATTGTGGTCATCGCTTTCCGTCAGTGCGCCTGCTGACTTCAGCCCCATGTGTCCGCCATCCCGACGGCCCGAACAAAGGTCGCCACAAGCTGTATGAAGGCACGGAGAAGAGCGAATACACCTGTAAATATTGTGGTCGGAAGTTCCCGTCGATAATGCTGATGACAGCAGCACCGTGCGTAAATCATCCAAAAGGTCCGAATAAGGGCAACCACTCTCCGGCGCTGTGAAAATAACATGGCTCTTTAGTTTTACTGAAATTTCCGTTCAAGTTATTGACCTTATGCTTTAGTATGGCATATCTTAGGCGTATCTTTGGAATTGAAAATTAATGTATAACGTAAAAAATAAAGATTATGTTAAGAGGATTTATAAAATTTCATTGCACCGAGTGTGGTAATAACTTCATTGGTCCGGATATAGAATATGCTGCAACCGTATTTTCAATGCCACTGCGATGTCCAAAATGCCAAAGTATCAGGACTTTGCCAAAAGGTTATTTAACTCAGCCTAATAATCTTAAATTTTATAAGAGTATTTGGGAGAGATATGAGAATAAGTAATTCAAAATAAACATTAGTGGACACTAATGATGTTTTATATATGATTAAATGAATATGAATATTTCAGAGTATGAAATAAAGTCATCCAAATCCTACCAACTTGCAGAAAGGATTGCGCGGTTGATGGATAAATATTATCTTGATGCTGTGTTAGGCTTTTTGCTTGAAGGATTTGGTGACTTGCTCACACAGTTGCTTACGCTGCCTTACATTTATGTCAGTGCAGTTAAGATACGGTCGGTGCCTCTGACATTGGCGGTGATTTATAATGCGCTGTGCGATATCGCGATGGGACTTATTCCATTTTATGTCGGTGATGTAATAGACGTGTTCAACAAGTCGTTTGTCCGAAATTTTAAACTGATTGTCGGATTTGTTGAAGGCGATAAAAAGGTTATAAGTGAGATAAACCGCAAGGCGGTGAGGATGGCTGTTCTCATAGTTATGCTGTGCGTAATTATTTATTTCCTTGTGTTGCTGACAATAAAGGTGATGACATGGTTTTGGCACGTTATTGCCGGGCTGTTTTAGTTAAACTGAAAATAGAAGAAGCCATATAATTTAGAATGGAAACATGCGGAGATTTTAATATAATTTCTTTTGGCCCTTTTAATTTTAGTATGGCTCATAAGTGAATTCAAATATGATTTATAGAAAATGAATTATAAGCAATTTGAAGATAATATTTTTGCCGAATGGCGGAAGCGTTCTGTCGCCAACGGTGATGGCTGCGAACTAGCACCTGACGGACTGCTTTATCGTGGACGGTTTGTTTATAAAGACGGCTATTGGAGCCGTGAACCGGGCAATGAGAATGCTATATGGGAGCGTGCCAAGAGGCGTGTGTTGATACTGACCAAAGATCTTAATGATGAGGAAGCGTGGGACATACGTGCGGAGACAGGACGCAACAACTTCTCTGGCGAAAATAATATTGTGGTTTCTGCACCGTTCTATAAGAATCTCATGCGCTGGGTTTACGGATTGCTGACGATCGACGCCAACGGACATGCCAAGAAGTTTGCAGAAATAGACAGACAAGATGTTTATCGGCCATTTTACGACCAGGCACCCGTTGTCCGTGTAAACTGTAAAAAACAAGTAGGTAAGAGCAGCATTGAAACTTCTGTGTTGAAGTCGTATATGGAGCGTTATAAAGACTTGCTGGTGAAACAGATTGCTGCCTATGACGCAAACATTCTTTTATGTTGTGGCGCTTCAGGAGCAATAAAGGATTTTGTCGCAGAGCATTATCTTACAGACTTGCTAAAACTGAACAACTGGGTATATTATTCGCCACGAACCCATAAGATGGTTATTGACAGCTGGCATCCAACCTATACAGGCGATACGCACGAAAAAATGTATTCAGACATGATGTCGGGCGTTGAAGAAGCGTGGAGCCGGATTAAGCTTTAAGTTATAAAAGTAATATTATCATGAGACTTGTCTGTCAGTGTTTCAGATTGTATGTTGTTGACAGTGTGTACAACACCTTACTTTCCGAAATGCTGACAGATTTTTTTGATGCCGAACTACGGCATTATGTAAATTACGACAGAGATTTTTGAAATAAGAAAATTTTGAAAGACAATATGTTACAATATAGCAAATTCTTTAGGTATCACTGCCAGCATGTTGATGTAATCTTGGTGATATCGAGCATGTAAAAGTAGAAAAATATTTTGGTTGTGCTTTATTTTGGCATAGCTAATGGCAATCTTTGCATCCGTAAAACATAACTGTGTGGCTTGGATGTACACGGAAAGGCTGCTAAATAGGTAGCTTTGTCTGAAAAAGGCGGAACAGACACCAGGCTTATACAGTTTGGAGATGATAAAGTAAAAACATAAAGGATGCATAAGATGGGAGAATTAAAAGTGAAAACAGAAACAAGCGAACAGACAGAAAAGACAGAGAAGAAAGAAAAGCTGACATTGATGACGGCCATGGATAATATCGTAGAGCTCTCTGAAGGTTCAAACCTGAGCGATGAGTTTTATGAGAAGGCAAAACGTTATATCAGTTATGTGTGCCGTAAATTGTCCGTGAACAAAGTACAAGCCGTGCTGCTGTCGCTGTTTGTAGACAACTGCTGGGACAGAGATGTCGAACTCCGAACTTTGGCAGAATATCTGAAATGCCGTATGGTAAGGATGATAAACTACAGCACTGAGATAGACGAGCTTATAAAAAGAAAGATGATACGCATAAAAAACAGACGTGGTGAAACAACATACGCCATGGGGCCTGATGTGATAGATGCGTTTAAGCATAATGAGGCATTTGTGCCGGCTGAGCCTAAGCTTCTTACTTGCGATGAGTTGTTTTGTGAGATTTACAGTCTGTTTGAATCTCGTGTTTATGATTATTTGCCGTATGAAGAATTTATTTCAGAATTATTCAGTTTGCTTGAAACAAATAGAAATCTCGAGTTTGTAAAGCAGTTGCGTACCTATAAACTTATCTGCGACCATACTGTAAATGATGAAGGCATAATATTTGTTTTCTGGGCAAGTCGTTTAGTTTGTGACAACGATTACAACCTGGACACGCAAAGTTTTAGAGACTTATTCAAGAATAGGGCTATTGCAAATAAGCTGAAGAGTAAGCTTTCTCGAGGCGAAAGCATGCTGCAAAAGAACGGACTGATTCAATTCTGTAATGAAGACGGATTGGCCAACCACGAGAAATATAACCTGACGGTAAAGGCTAAACAGGAGTTTCTGTCAGAGCTGAACATGAATTTGAACGCTACGACCAGATTCAAAGAGCTGATAAGGCATGAAGACATAACGGAGTGCAAGATGTACTATAACAAACGCGAAAGCCGTCAGGTCGAGCAGCTGAAAGAGTTGCTCACCGAAGAAAGATACACCAAAGTGTGCAGCGAATTAAAGAGAGTAGGCATGCGCTCAGGCTTTACGTGCTTGTTTTATGGCGCACCTGGAACGGGAAAGACTGAAACTGTTATGCAGCTGGCTAAGGCAACACACCGTGATGTGATACAGGTGAATTATGCTGAACTGAAAAGTTGCTGGGTTGGCGAGAGCGAGAAGAATGTGAAAAACCTTTTTGACCGTTACCGCGCGTTGGTAAACTCCTCAGATGTAACACCAATCCTGCTTTTTAATGAGGCCGATGCTCTGATTGGCATTAGGCAGAAAGGTGCCGACCGGGCTGTGGAAAAGATGGAGAACTCAATACAGAACATAATTCTTCAGGAGCTTGAACAGCTCGAGGGTATATTTATAGCCACGACGAATCTTACTGAGAATCTGGACAAAGCCTTTGAGCGCCGCTTCCTTTATAAGATAGAGTTCGAAAAGCCGAGCATTGTGGCACGATGCGGCATCTGGAAGAGCATGATACCTATAATCAGTGACGAAGATATATGCTATCTGGCTTATCATTATGATTTTAGCGGCGGGCAGATTGAGAACGTTGCGCGCAAGCAGGCCATTGACCTCATTCTCTATGGAAAAGAGAAAATGAGTCTGGAATATATAAAGGAGAAATGTGATGAGGAACTGATACACAAAAATCCGATGCCGAGAGTAGGATTCATTAGTGATGCAGAAATATCACGAAAGACATCGTAATATAAATTGACATTTAAATAAAAATAAAATATGACACAAGATCTTTTTGACAAATACATCTGGCTGGTTGATACCATCTACCGTGCCCGGAACATAACCTTCGAGGAGATAAACGAGCGGTGGCTGCGCTCGCAGCTAAGCGAAGGCGTAGACTTGCCTCTGCGCACGTTTCATAACTGGCGCAAAGCCATAGAGAAAGTGTTTGACATAAACATTGAATGCGACCGCCGGCACGGCTACTATTATTATATTGAGAATGCCGAGGACATGGAGCGGGGCGGAATACGCAACTGGCTGCTCAATACGTTTGCGGTGAACAATCTTATAAATGAGAGCCATCATCTGAAGCGGCGCATATTGTTTGAGGAAATACCGTCGGGCCGGGATTATCTTGCACCGGTGATAGAGGCTATGCGCGACAGCCTGAAGATAGAGATAAGCCATAAGGGATACTTTGACGGCGAGGCTAAGATTTATACCATAAGTCCTTATTGCGTCAAAGTGTTCAGGCAGCGGTGGTATGTCGTGGGACTATGCGACGAGCGCAATGCCGTAAGGACATTCTCGCTCAACAGGATATTAAGGCTTGACACCACAGACAATAAGTTTACATATCCAAAGGACTTCGACCCTGAAGCATGGTTCTCAAGCTGTTTCGGAATAATAACCGAAGACATCAAGCCGGAACGGGTACGCATAAAGGTGTACGGCCGTCAGCGTATGTATCTGCGTTCGCTTAGACTTCACTCTTCGCAGACCGAGACAGAAACATATTCAGACTATTCCGTATTTGAGTATTACATAAAGCCGACGTTCGATTTTCGTCAGGAACTGCTTTCACGCGGCGGGGCGGTCGAGGTGTTGTCGCCCGGATGGTTTCGCGACGAGATGGCTGACGAAGTGGCAGACATGGCTGTGGCCTACGGGCTGAAAAAAAAATAGCAGCATATTTATGAAAACAAAAGTATGAACGCGCATGGGGTTGTTGCAGCGTTCATACTTTCTTTTTATATTCAAAATTAAAGCATTATTTAGGGTTTCCAGGTTTATATCATTTTAGATTTGGAATTTATTTTTTATAAGAAACCTACAATTTTGAACTTAAATGCTCCGTTAGAAGTAATTTTCTCGTAAACCACTCCGCCGAATGCATAGCCTATTCTGCCATGCGGACGCTTAACCGTTACATAGCCGGTGGGCAGACTTGGCACAATCATTCCGATTGACGGCTTTACCACCACGTATGTGCCGCCCCTGTCGCAATAGTAACGTCCGTGTGAGTAGATGTACGGCCTGTGGTTATGATGTATCACCACTCCAGGCGGGCGTCCGTGCGGCGGCGGAGCAGGGCGCTTTTTGTGATGATATTTTTTATGTGGCGGTGCCTTGTGGTGATGTTTCTTATGGTGTTTGGGCTGAGTTATATACGATGTCTCAGTCAGTGTAGAGGCTCCTGTTGTTGCGCATGTGAGCGTCAGAAGCATTAGCAGCGATAATAGTCTGAATCTTCTCATAGCGTAGTCTCCTTTTATTTTGTTATTGTTTTTTTGCCTGTCTCAGTCTCTGTTTCCAGTCAGCTCAGACATTTTTGTTATTTTTCTGTTGCAAAGATAGGCGTAAAATATCTATAAACAGAATTGTTTTCCCTACAAGTGGTTAGGGATTTCCCTAAGCTTTATATGGATTATGGTAGGGTTGGCTGTTTTATGGCTTCGGATATAACATTCTTGTTGCGTAAAATATAAGGCTGATGTTCCACATGTTTTCATCTTCCGTAAAAAACTTTGGCTTATATTATTTTTAGCTCTTTGGCAATTCTGCAGGCCTCAATAGAGTTCCTCACTTGAAGTTTGCTCAGGATATCTTGCCTATGACGACTGACAGTATTAATACTTATGTGCAACATTTCTGCTATGTCCTTGCTTGTCAATCCCTTGTCGATTAAACTTAAAATATGCTTTTCCCTTGTAGACAGAATGTTGTCTTTATTTTGGACTTCCGGTTGGATTGTGTGGCCGTCTGAAGAATCGATAATTACGCATCTCTCCGAAAAATCTATAACCATAGGGCTATAAAGGCATAAGGCCATATGTAACGTTTCGCCTGAAGTTCCAAAAATATAGAACATGCGGTGTATTACTGGGATGTAGCTGTTTGTGGTTGTCCTCATGCGGAGTTTGCTCATCAGATAATAGTCTGCCCTCTTTTTCCTTGGCTGTTGTTTTATGAAGTGCAGAAAGCAAAGTTCATGAAGATGTTTGTCTGCCAGGTCGTCAGGATGAATACGGCTGAATATGTCTTCCTCCCAGATAGAGGCCATTGTCATTTCACTGACATCTCTGCCAAGACCGAATATATGAGAAAATTTGCCATAGAATATATAGCTGACTTTAGCACGCAAGTCGCTCAGTACGGCAATGGCATTTTCTATTTTTGCATAGTTGTATGCCGTGTTGATTAATTCTGCTGTAGCGCTGTCGTAGGCTTTGTCTTTTGAGAAATCCTGTTTTGCGAATTCTTTGTTCAATATGTCTATGGTGTTCTTCATTTTGCAGAAAAAATGGTTATTTTTAATTATTGCGAGTCAATGGTCAATGCTTTACATTTGCAAAGATAATCAAAAAGAATATTTTTTATGATAATTGAAAAGATTAAAAGACTTATGTTGTTATGTGGATCAATGTTTGCCGCTTCATTAACAGGAACGGCGCAGTCGTTAGACAAGATGCAATGGTTTAACGAGCCGGAACAATGGGAGATAAAAAATAATTCGCTTGTTATGGATGTTACACCACACACAGATTATTGGCGTATCTCTCACTACGGATTTACGGTAGACGATGCCCCGTTCTTATACACTATACGCGGGGGCGAGTTTGAAGCAAAGGTCAAGATATCGGGTGACTATAAAACACGTTTTGATCAGGCAGGACTGATGATCCGTATTGACCACGAAAACTATATCAAGGCCGGAATTGAGTTTGTAGACGGCAAGTATAACCTCAGCACAGTAGTAACCCATCATACAAGCGACTGGAGCATAATTCCGCTTGACAAGCCTGTTGAGTATGTATGGATTAAGGCTGTAAGAAGGCTCGATGCTGTTGAGATATTCTATTCGTTCGACGACGAGAACTATACGATGATGCGCAATGCATGGCTTCAGGATAATCATCCTGTAATGGTTGGACTGATGGGAGCTTGTCCAGACGGTGACGGATTTAAAGCCATGTTTGAGAACTTCTCGATAAAGCATCTGCCTGACATGCGTCGTATGCAATGGCTTGAAAAGAACAGCAATAAATAATTTTGACATTATTTGCATTCTGAATATAATTTGAATTATTGCAGCGTATGTAATTATTTTTGATATATTGATGAGCCTTTCTGTGTTTTTAAATATGTAAGATATTCGCGCTGATGTGTGTCAGAATGATATTGTAGCTTTGTCTGTTTTTTAAGATGAAATAGAATTTAAATCAATGCAAAATGCTTTATGATGATAGATAATATTTACAAACCATGTTAAATGGTAAGGCTTTGAATGGTAAATGGTCGCTTTATGAGTGAAAACATACCTGTTCTGTGCTCATAAAACGGCCGTTTTTATTGCCTTTTTCAGTGGTTTTTAGGCCTTTTTTATGTATGTTTTGTTGCACATAATGCTGTAGGTTGCCTGTAATATATTGTAATCGTGATATTTATGTTTGCACACGTATTTTTGCGAAATCACGGGCAAAAGATTTTAATTTTAAAATACTGCGGTTTTAGAGTGTGTGGTAAATACAAATAGTAAGAATAAATGTGAATATTGCAGTAAAGTGAAAATTTATCCTTGCTGCAATATTCTATTTTTTTTACGTATTGGCCGACCGGCTGCAACGTCTGTTTCCTGTGATATAAAAAATGGGGCTAAACCAGGAACATCACCAATACTTGGGCTATGACCACACGGACAAACATGCCCAGCGGATAAACCGACGTATAGCTGATAGATGCAGAGTCGCCTTTCAGCGTGTCGTTGGCATAGCTTAGGGCCATTGGGTTGGCCATAGAGCCGCATAGAATGCCGCATATAGTGCCGAAGTCATATTTGCGTGTAAGCAGTGCGGCTGCTCCTATTATCAGCACCGGTACCACAGTCAGTGCGAAGCCTATGCCTATCCACAGCAGACCTTCGGGGCGCACCACGGTTTCGAAAAACTGATAGCCGGCTTCAAGGCCGAGGCAGGCAAGATAGAGAGACAGGCCCAGCTTGCGCAGCATGAGCGATGCCGACGGCGTGGTGTAGCTTATGAAGTGGGCACGAGAGCCGAGCGAGCCTACCAGTATGCCCATGATGATTGGGCCTCCGGCTATGCCGAGTCTTACGGGGGCGCTCATGCCGGGCAGGCTGAGCGGTATGGTGCCGAGAGCCAGACCGAGCATTATGCCCAGGAATATGGCCGCAAGGTTGGGCTCGTTGAGCGTCTGTACGGCGTTGCCCAAAAATCCTTCCACGTGGTTTATGTCCTCAGGTGCGCCAACAACTGTTACGCGGTCGCCATACTGCAGCCTGATGTCGTCGGTGGCCAGCAGCTTTATGTCGCCTCTCTGTATGCGGCTGACGTTCACTCCGTAAGTGTCGCGCAGGTGCAGCTGCCCGAGATGCTTGCCGTTGAGCACGCGGCGTGACAGCACAATGACGCGGCTTTCCACCTGGGCGTCTATGGCGTTCCAGTCTATTTTCTTTTTGTTCCAGTCGGTTTCAATCTTCTTTCCCAGCAGAATCTCTATCGACGGAATCTCGTCGGCCATGGTGACCACCAGCACATTGTCGTTGATGTGCAGTTGGGTGTTGGCCAGCGGCATTATCACCTCGCCGTTGCGCCAGATGCGTGAAATGATAAACTTGATATGCGATTTCTGCGATATTTGTGAAAGCGTCTTGCCTTCAAGGGCCGGATTGATAACGACAAACTGCGCCACGTATGTGTTGTCTTCCTCCATGGATATGCGCGGCTCAAGGTCGGCCGGCTTGACAAGCAGCTTTCTGATCAGTATCATTGCCAATATTACGCCCACTACGCCCAGCGGATAAGTAACGGCGCATCCCAGGGCAGCCCCTCCGCTAGGTTGTCCTGCAGCCTCGAGTGCCTGTTGTGCAGCTCCGAGTGCGGGCGTGTTGGTTGTCGCTCCGCACAGTATGCCTACCATGTCGGGCAGGCTGACGGGCAGGACAAGGCAGAGGCCAAGGGCCATGACGGTGCCTATGACTATGACGCCAAGGCTCCACAGGTTGGCGGCTATGCCCTCGTGGCGCAGCAGTCCGAAGAAGTTGGGGCCTACGTAGAGCCCAAGTGTATAAACAAACACGGTAAGTCCGAATGTCTCGGCAAAGTCGAGCATGCTCTTGTCGGCGCTTAGCTGAAAGTGTCCGGCCACGATGCCTACGAAAAATACAAAGGCAACGCCGAGTGATATGCCTTTGACGTGGAGCTTGCCCAATGCCAGTCCGGCCGCTATGATTAGCGACAGCAGTACCATTGTCTGCAGGGCAGAGTGTGTGGTGAATAGTCCGTTAATCCATTCCATGATATTACCTGGAAAAATTTTTACCTTAAAACTGATTTGCGGTGCAAAAATACAAAACAAATTTAATAAGCAGGCGCATAATCATGATAAAAAGATGTTTCGTGCCTGCATATTGTTCTTTTATGTCTTTTATCTTATGTCTTTGCCTGCATCCTGATTTTTGCCGATTCCGCTTATCCATAGTCCGCAGAAGGTTATGAGCCCGTTGAGAAGCAGCAGTTCGTAACCGAATTTATATCCCGTTGCAGCCGGCACTATGTAGTTGGCTGCAAGACATATCAGAGGTGATGCCACGGCGATATACGGAGCGGCTGTGTCGCTCGCCTTTCTTTTGGTGAGCAGACCGAAGGCAAACAGACCGAGCAGAGGGCCGTAGGTGTAGGAGCAGAGGATGAATATGGCGTCGATCACGCTTGTTGAGTTTATCATCCTGAACAGTAGTATGAACACTGCAAATATCACAGCTATGGCCACATGCACGCGGCGGCGCAGGCCAACGTCGGCCGGACGCTCCTTAATGTCGACGCAATAGCTCGTGGTGAGAGCCGTAAGCGACGAGTCGACTGTGCTGGCTGAAGCTGCCACAATGCCAATGATGAACAGCACCACCACGGCTGAACCCAGCTCGCCCGTGGCGGCAAACATGGGCAGCAGTTCGTCTGGACTGTCGGGCAGGACCATGCCTTTGCGCCCGGCAAGCATCATGAGCAGAATGCCGAGAGAGAGAAACAGCAGATTGACGGGCACGAACGCAAAGCCGTAAGTACACATATCCTTGCGAGCCTCGGCAAGAGTCTTGCACGTAAGGTTCTTCTGCATCATGTTCTGGTTAAGTCCTGTCATGACAATCACGATGAAAGCTCCGCTGACAAGCTGTTTCCAGAAGTTTTGCGTGCTCATCCAGTCGTCAAACACAAACATGCGGCTGTGGCTGTCGGCAACAACAGCCTTTGCTGCTTCGCCTAAGTTCATATCGAGCTCTCCGGCCACCTTTATTATTATCAGCACCAGAGCACCCAGCATGCATGCCGTTTGCACAGTGTCGGTCCATACCAGAGTCTTTATTCCGCCTTTGTGAGTATAGAGCCATATAAGGAACATCAGCACGGGCACAGTGACGGCAAAGGGCACATTATAGGCATCGAGCACAAAGCGCTGCAGGATGATGCACACAACGTAGAATTTCACAGCCACGGCCGTTAGGTCAGACAGAATGAAAAATGCGGCTCCCGTCTTGTACGACCGCGTCCCGAGGCGTTCGCGCAGGTACGAATATATTGTGGTAAGATTTAGTCTGTAGTATACAGGCAGCAGGATGAAGGCTATGGCAAAATATCCCAGTATGAATCCGATGCACGTCTGCATGTAGGTCATGTCCATGTGCATCACCATGCCCGGCACGGAAACGAAACTGGCACCGGACACCGATGCGCCAATCATGCCGAAGGCAACCATGTACCATGGCGATTTGCGGTTGGCGCGATAGAATGTTTCATTGTCGGCCTTGCGTGATGTTAGCCGGCTTATGCCGAAGAGAACGGCAAAATAAATCAAGACAGTAATCAGAATAAGCATAATGCAAAGGTAGTGTTTTTTTGTAAACAACAAAGATACTTCAGTGTTTTATTTGTAACCGGCAGAGCTTGTTCGCAGTTAATTTTGTCACAAAAATCCGTTTATCGGCCTTTTTTGCCGTTATATAATAAGGTATGGAATCATATTGTAAGTTTTTTGAATAAATTATTTGAAATTTTCTTGTTTTTTATAAAGAAAAATATTAAATTTGTCGTCGTAAGATGTTGAGAGTAACAAACGGAAATATAAATTGAGATATAAAGGGGTATAAGAGGTCTATGTTGCAAGAAAATGAGATGCCACACATGGTGGTATAATATCTAGATAGACGTGGTTGGCAAACCGCTGCAGCCTCTTAATCTGGCAACAAAAGAGCAATTGAAAAACTTTTCTCGTGTTCTGTGAATAGTGTTGCAGATAGAAGTTTGACAATAAGCATGCATGGATGGACATCCCCAATGAGGTGCTCGATATGCGTAAATATTAACGTTCAGCGCCACTTGAGGATATGCGCTTGAAAAGGCGCTCGATATTCGGCTCCTGATATCTGCCACGCCATGGCGGCAAACATACGTGAGGCAGCTAAGTGCAGATAGAGGAGAACAGAAGGTGATATTGCTTAATCTAAGCGGCCACGGCCTAATAGACATGACTGCTTATGATTAGTATCTCAACTGAGACCTGATTAACTGTTCGTTGTCCGATGACGATATTAAGAAAAACATAAATGCTCTTGATTCCATAGGCTGAAATGCTTAAAGATTGTCCGGTCATGCGGATTGGTGAAAATGACTTGATGATTATTTATAATATGGTTGATGGAATATAGAGACAAAGTTGATGGATGTTGAAATTTAGGTTGATATAAATTATTGGGAATAAGTTGTGTATAACCGAATCTTGCAGTGATGCAAGCGGCACAGTGTCTTTATATTCAGTTGTAGTAAGGAGGGACTTGCATAAAAAACATTTATGGCGAGACGGGTGCTGATAAACAAAACACGGATTTACCATACAATGTAATTTTACTCATAGTCACAATTATGCAGTTGTTAGTCATTATGTTTTTTTGCATACTCTCTTTACAATGATAATAAATGGAAAATGATTGATTTTCAGATGTAACACTCGGCTCAAATCCAATTCTGATTTGAGCCGATTTTTTGTTTTATAGAATCTGTATCAGCCCCGATAATGCTGCAACAATATTTGAATTTGCTCTTAAATTGGCAAGATGTTTGGCACTATAAAATATTTTGTGTAAATGTAAAATACAGGATTCAAAATAGAGTTCTGTATTTTTTATTTTATATATTTACACCCAAAGAATAAGATTATGCGAGAAAAGAATCAAGTAGT
>ERZ791716.721-NODE-721-length-18006-cov-2.547546_pt1 | contig 18006 bp, 16 predicted proteins | sample MGYA00510049_ERZ791716 | MGnify/ENA primary metagenome ERZ791716 (study PRJEB30046, sample SAMN00715135) | human gut metagenome | study: EMG produced TPA metagenomics assembly of the A metagenome-wide association study of gut microbiota in type 2... | reverse complement strand
AGAAAACACTTCTCTTCAGGATATTCCGGACGCGGTCCCACAACATCCTGCGTTATGAAGCCGGATGTTGTTGCCCCTGGAACAAATATTTTTTCGTGTTCCTTAAATAACCGCTATACTATCAAAAGTGGTACTTCCATGGCAACCCCTGTCGTCTCTGGTTCTCTTGCTCTCTTACTCGAAAAATATCCTTTTTACACCAATAAGGATATAAAAATGAAACTTCGAAAAAACTGCGACAAATTAAAAACCCCCAGACACCATCAGGGCTGGGGGCAGATCAATCTAAAAAAATTAATGGATCTTTGATAAACTTGTATCCTTAAACTTCCTTGTCAAATAAAAATTCACATAAGACCTGATTACTGACTAAGGTACCATCTTGTGTCAGAAAGACTCGGTCTCCTTCTTCTTTCATCATGCCTTGTTTCATGGATTCTATCAATGGCTTTCCATAGACAGAATCCATGGAGCAACCAAAACGTTCTATAAACTCTTTCTTCGAAATGCCTTTCGTCTTTCGAAGTCCAAGAAACATAAATTCTTCCATCTGTTCATAAACTGATAACGAACGGGCTCCTTCATATGCATCTCCGAACGATTGAATCTCTAAATAGTCTTTCATATCGGAGGGATTCTCAAAACGTTTCTCATCCAGATACGAAGAGGCATTAAGCCCCACTCCCAAATACGGAATATGGGACCAATACCCAAGATTATGTCTGCTTTCAAAACCTGGCTTTGCATAATTTGAAATCTCATATTTGTCGTAACCATATTCGTTTAAAATCTTTTCTGTCATTCGATACATTAAAACTTCATCTTCTTCTGATGGAAGAAGTTCCTCTAACTTGTTATCTTCGTAAAAAGGTGTTCCCTCTTCAATGATCAGACTATACGCAGAAATATGTTCTGGAGAAAGTTTAGCTATTTTTCTTAAATTCTCTTCATAAGAAGTTAATGTTTGTTTCGGCACCGCACTCATCAAGTCAACATTGATGTTCAAAAATCCAGCTTGTCTTGCCCAGTCGAAACTTTGTAAAAATTCTTCATAGGTATGAATTCTTCCCAGATACTCCAATTCTTCTTTGACTGTTGACTGCAATCCAAAACTAATCCTGTTGATCCCATTTTCCCTATATGTACATAGTTTTTTTAAATCTACTGTTCCTGGATTCGCTTCAATCGTAATCTCAGCATCCTCACAAATATGAAAATGTTCAAATATAGTTTCACAAATCATTTGAATATCTTCTCTTCTAAGATATGATGGCGTTCCGCCTCCAATAAAGACGGTTACAACGTCTCGTGCTGCTAATTTCTTTCCCCAGAAAATCAGTTCTTCTTTTAGTTTCCCCAGGTATGCATGGATTGTTTCCTCCTCTGCCCGAAAGGAACAGAAATCACAATATCTGCACTTACTTTTACAAAATGGAATATGAATATAAAGCTCGATCGTATTAGTCTTCATCTAACTTCAGAACACTCATGAATGCTTCCTGTGGAATTTCAACATTTCCTACCTGACGCATTCGTTTCTTTCCTTTCTTCTGTTTCTCTAACAGCTTTCTCTTACGGGAGATATCTCCACCGTAACATTTGGCAAGAACGTCTTTTCTCATTGCTTTGACAGTTTCTCTTGCAATGACTTTACTTCCAATCGCTGCCTGAATCGGTACTTCAAACATATGTCTTGGAATTTCTTCTTTTAATTTTGTACACATCTTACGTCCACGCTCATACGCGGTATCTTCATGTACAATAAAAGAAAGCGCATCAACTTCTTCTTTGTTGATCAAAATGTCTAATTTTACAAGTCTTGATGTCTGATATCCTTTCATTTCGTAATCTAAGGATGCATAACCTCTGGAACGTGATTTTAATGCATCAAAGAAATCATAAATGATTTCATTTAATGGAAGTTCATAACGAAGTAATGCCCTTGTCTCTTCCATATACTCCATTCCAAGATATACGCCTCGTCTTTCCTGGCATAATCCCATGATCGCTCCAACAAACTCAGAAGTTACCATGATCTCCGCTGTTACGATTGGTTCTTCCATATGGTCGATCTCGGATGGATCTGGAAGATTGGATGGATTCGTTAATTCGATCATACTTCCATCCGTCTTATATACACGATAAATAACGCCTGGTGCTGTTGTTACAAGATCCAAGTTATATTCTCTCTCTAAACGTTCCTGAATGATCTCTAAATGCAATAATCCAAGAAATCCACATCTAAATCCAAATCCTAACGCAACGGATGTCTCTGCTTCAAATTGTAGTGCTGCATCATTTAACTGTAATTTTTCTAATGCATCTCTTAAATCCGGATATTTTGCTCCATCTGTTGGATATAGTCCACAATATACCATAGGGTTTACTTTTTTGTATCCTGGAAGTGGTTCAGCACATGGATCATCTGCATCTGTAATCGTATCACCAACTCTGGTTCCCTGTACATTTTTAAGGCTAGCTGTAACATATCCAACCATCCCTGCTGTCAGTTCATCACATGGATTGAATCTTCCTGCCCCAAATGTACCAACTTCTACAACTTCTGCACTCTCTCCAGTTGCCATCATCTTCATCTTTGTTCCGACTTTGATCGTTCCTTCTTTGATCCTTGTAAAGATGATAACTCCTTTATATGCATCATACATACTGTCAAAGATCAATCCTTGTAATGGTGCATTCTTATCGCCCTCTGGTGATGGAATCTTCTCTACGATCTGCTTTAATACCTGTTCTACATTTAGTCCGCTTTTTGCAGAAATCTGAGGTGCATCTTCTGCATCGATTCCGATCACATCTTCAATTTCTGCTTTAACACGCTCTGGATCTGCACTCGGAAGATCGATCTTGTTGATAACCGGCATAACTTCTAAGTCGTGATCAATCGCAAGATAAACATTTGCCAATGTCTGTGCCTCTATTCCCTGTGCAGCATCGACAACAAGGATTGCTCCCTCACATGCTGCAAGACTTCGTGATACTTCATAATTAAAGTCCACGTGTCCCGGTGTATCGATCAAGTTAAAAATATATTCTTCCCCATCGTCAGCTTTATAAACAATTCGTACTGCCTGCGATTTGATCGTAATCCCACGTTCTCTTTCAAGATCCATGTTATCAAGAACCTGCTCCTGCATCTCTCGATCCGTTAATGTTCCTGTCATCTGAATGATTCGATCTGCTAATGTTGATTTTCCGTGATCTATATGTGCGATAATACAAAAATTTCGTATTTTACTCTGATCTATTGCCATAAGTTCCTCCTAATTATATTTCAAGTACATATGTCTTTTCAGACACTCCATTTTAGTATAACACATTATTTAATAATTCAGCAAGTAAACTCATAGACGCTTTTGCTTCTGATAACGTATTATTCTGCGCACCAACTTCCACTAACAAGCTTCTTCCTCTGTAGTGCAGATTATAACGATATCCTTTTACGTAAATTTTTCGTGTAAATCCAGGGTATTTCAAAGCAGCTTGTGCTTGCAATTGCAGGCTGAACGCAAGATTTGTCTGCTTATTTGGATTCTTTAAATATTTGATATTTCCATTTGTTGCTGTACGGCTCATTCCATTAAAAAACATGATCTGCGCCATTCTCTTTCCATTTTGTCTCGTCACAAGCTTTGTCGATTCATTGACTCCATCCCTGTGCAGATCGATCACAACCTGAATGGATGGATATTTTTTTAGATTCTTTTCAATTGCAGTTGCTGCATAATTATAAGCCTTGGATCGCTCCTCTTTTCCGTTTTTTACATCGTAAATGTTACGATCATGTACAACCTTGATTTTTTTTTGCTCCAATCTCTTCGTTAAAACATCTCCAACACCGATCACAGTATCTGATTTTCTTCCTTTCCTGCTGCCACGGTATGCCTCACTCCCATGTGTATGATAAATTAAAATCTGCGGTTCATCAGATTTCCTTAATTTTAAGTTTGTGTTTAATAAAACTTTTCCATTTAACTCATTTTCTGTCGCCATTGTCGTACTGTCGATCTGATAAATATATTTTCTTAAATATTTTGAATTTTCCCATTTTTTTGCATGAAACAACTTTTCTTCTTTTTTTACCTCCTCTACCACCTCATCCGTTGTTTCATCATCCTGAAAATAATAATCTTGCTGTACCAGATCTTCTTCTTTTTTATCCTTATAATCTGTGCGATATTGTAAGATTGGTACTGTTTCCTGATAATACATACGGACCATGTCCGATAGAATATTTCCCGAAAATATCACTTCCTTCTTAGATACTGCCGGAAAAAATCCTGTCATGATTCCATGATAATAATGATCCATGAATTCTAAAACCATTCCCTGCGCATTGATCTTCTGACTAAAAAAAATGATCAGAAAACAACCGATCGTAATACTCAATATCCATCTCTTTCTTTTCTCCATACTTTCATTGTATTCATTCATATTTTAATTATGCAGTAAATGATTGATTCCTTCAGATATCGTATAACTGATCCGTTTCATAGATTCATCAATATTTTTTGGTGTAACATGCATGGAAATAAATTCTTCATCAATATTTTCAGAAACATTTTCCAGAGATTTTTCTCCAAAAACATCATGAATGATCGCTGGAACAGAAATTACCGTTGGAACACCAATTGCAAGAACTGGAACACCGATCGTATGCTGTGTAATCTCATTCCTATGGTTTCCAACACCTGAACCCGGTGCAATTCCCGTATCGCTGATCTGAATCGTTTTATTTAATCTGCTATAACTTCTGGCCGCCAGAGCATCGATCACGATAACAACATCTGGTTTTATCCGGTCTGCTAACGATTCTAAAATCTCACTTGTCTCAATTCCCGTCTGTGCCATAACCCCCGGTGCGATCGCACTTAGTTCAAATTGATAATTTCCAATCCCCTCTTTTTGCAAATGTCTTGTAATATATAGATTGTTCACAACTTTAGGCCCTAACGAATCCGCTGTCACATCAGCATTTCCAAGTCCTGCGATCAGTATTTTTTTCTTTTTGTTTAACATTTCCTTTAAATTTAAAAACAATGCTTCACTCATTTCTTTATGAAAACTACCATCGTTTGTTGACAGATCTTTCGCTTCGATCGTAATATAGGTTCCCTTTGGTTTTCCTAAAGAGTCCTCCCCTTTTTTGTTTTTGATGATGATCTTTGTTTCTTTTATATGATTCGTTGTATCAATTCTTGTCTTTACGATAATTCCTGACTGTGCAGAGCCAATATTCTTCTCTTCTTTTAATTCCAGTGCCAGATCTGTACGATTTTGCATTGATTTTGCCTCCTTTTTTCTCTAGTATGTGATTGTTTTTAAAAAAATATTACATTTTTTCCCCAAAGATATTGACAAATTCAATCATTTTCTATAAGATATAACAGTATGTTTTGTGTATAGCTAACCGTGTCTCGCTATAGACAAGATTCAAGAAAAGAAAGAAATTTAAGTTATCATATTGGAGGTGCCCACTTTGGCAAATATTAAATCAGCAAAAAAAAGAATCAAAGTTATCAACACAAAAACAGAAAGAAATAAAGCAATCAAAACTAAAGTTAAAACATATATCAAAAAAGTAGAAGCAGCAATCGCAGCTAACGATAAAGCAGCAGCTTCTGAAGCTTTAACAGCTTGCATTTCTGAAATCAGCAAAGCTACTTCTAAAGGAATCTTCCACAAGAATACAGCTTCTAGAAAGATTGCTCGTTTATCTAAAGCCGTTAACGCTATTGCTTAATCAGATATCAAGAAACGAATTTTAATAAAATTAACCCGAAAAAAAGAAGCCACCGTCAGGCTTCTTTTTTTTCATCATTTTTATTATACTAGACTTCTTCTATCTTAAATTGATTGATTTATTTCTGACTGAACTGGATCAACAATAGTTCTACCCCAACTCTGTCACTGATCTTTCCTGTTTTAATTGATTCATCAGTTTTTGCACATGCTTCGATCATATCTCTGAGTGTATCCATTGAAAACATTTTCGCTTGATCTTTTAACTTTCCTGCAACAAATGCTGGAACTTTCATCTGCTTTGCGATCATCCCATTGCTCTTTCCAAGACAATCTAAATCTTTCACCTGAAGCAGCTGATTACACTGTCTGACTAACAATGCCAGAATTCCAAATGGTGATTCCTTTAACTCGATCAGATCATAATATAGTGTCAATACTTTTTCTCTTTGCTTTCTCGCAATTGCCTCAAGCATCACAAAGATCTGATTTGTCGTCTGAGAAGATGTCAACTCTTCCAGATCACGGATCATAATTTCTTCTCTCTCTCCAACATAGGAGATCAATTTCTCTAATTCATTTTTTAAAGTATACATATCAGATCCACAGCGATATAAAAAACTTCGCATCGTTGCAGATGACATCTGTTTTCCTTCTTTCTTAAGCAATGAGGCCAGCCATCTGGATAATTCTTTATCTCCAGCAGATTCAAAACATACCGCATGTCCTTCCTTCGAAAGAAATTTATAAATCTTTGAACGCTTATCTACACTATCTTCTATAAAAAGCACAACACTTGTATCCGAGGCTTCCTTTAATCCTTCAATAAACGTATCATCACTTTTCTTTCCAAGTCCTGTTTCATCCAAGATCAAAAACCTATGATCACTAAAAAACGGCAGTGTTTTAGCAAGTTCAATAATCTCTATCGCATCAGCCCTTTTTCCTTCAAAATAAGAATAGTTCATCGTATCATCTTCTGAAACTAATGCTTTCTTTAACTGGTTTTTCATCTGGGAGATCATATATTTTTCTTCCCCGTAGAATAGATAAAAACGTTCGTATGTATTTGTCTTGATATCTTCTAATATTTTCTTCATATTCTTTGCATCTCTTTCTATAGCTTTTGATAGTATACCTTTTTTTTGGAAGATTTTCAACCATCTCTTCTTTTGAAAAAAATAATCGCACCACTTCGATCTGTTCTATAAATCTTTGTGTGATATGTCTGTAGTCTGTGGATAGTTTCTAAATGTGGGTGTCCATATCTATTTTGTTTTCCACAAGAGATGACCGTCTGTTTCGGCTGAACCTTTTGTAAAAATTCATTACTCGTGGAATTTTTTGACCCATGATGTGCTGCTTTTAATATATCTGCTCTTTCCAATTCTTCTGATAATAGTTCTTCTTCGCCTTCTTTTTCCACATCTCCCGTTAACAGCACCCGATATCCAAGTATTTTTCCCTGCATTACCAACGATGCCGCATTCTTTTCCATCTGACTGTTCTTTTGAGGATGCAACACTTTCAAACTTCCATCTTTTGTAGTGATCTGCCTTCCTCTTGAAAGATAAAAAATAGTTGTTCCTCGTTTCTTCGCTATACCTATGATCTTTTTCATTGTCTCATCTTTTGGAATCTCTGGAAGCCCAAGATACTTAATTTTCCCCATCTCAAGTAATTCCTTGATCCCAGAATAATGATCGATATCCATATGACTGATCACCGCAATCTGAATCTTCTGATACCCCAGATATTTCATATACGGAAGAATCCGATATCTTCCAACCTGATCTTCACTGCTGCTTCCACCATCAAATATGATCGCCCCAGACTTCGTATCTGCTACAAAACAATCTCCCTGCCCAACATCAAGAAATGCCAGACTCTTTCTTCTTGCCATTGGAATCCATATCAAAATGATCATGATAACATAAGCCAGGCTGATCCTGATATGTCGATTTTGTCCATTTTTCTTCCATATCCACAATCCGGTCATAAAATAAAATAAGAGTACCCATAAAAATGGTACATGTCCGATCGTCAACATCCCATAAGACTGTCTGGAAATCCACAAAACCCCTTGGATCATCCATGAGATTGCTTCATGAAATACGGTATACGGCAAAAAAATCAAAAGAAAAGCTAAAGTAAAAGCACACGTTGCCAGTGGTACTGCTGCTACATTCGCAAGAAAAGAAAAAGCTGGAGCTTCATATTGAAAATATATGATCAATGGCAGCATCCCTATCTGGATAAAAATACAAAACGATAAAGATTCCTTCAACTTATAATATTTACCTTTCATCTTTGGTTTAACAAGTTGATAGATTGCGATCACAAAAACTGCTGTAAATGAATATAAAAACCCCGTATCATAGATTCTGTACGGACACATTATAAGTAAGACAATTCCTGCAAAAGCTCCTGCAGACATCATATCATAGTGTTCTCCTAATATTTCTGACAGGAAGTAAACACCCAACATCATCACTGCACGAAGTGACGATCCCGATCCACCTGTTAAAATACAATAAAACACTGCGCCTGTCATTCCTGCCAGCGAACCAACTACAAAATTTCCACACCACTTGCGAACCAATTTATATACCCTTCTTCCTGCCAACGATATATGAAGTCCTGATACCGCAAGTAAATGAATTAATCCACTTTCCTTAAAGTCATCTTTAACCTCATCACTCAGTCCATTTTTATCACCTATTAACATCCCCTTTAAGAAATCACTTACTTCATTTTTGTATTGAATTTCTAACTGATGTTTCATGTACTCTCTACATTGCAAGATCTTTTCCTGAAAATATATATTTTGATGTCCTTCGATCTCAATATTTTTCGAATATACATGATAGTAAATTCCTTTACTGAAATAATAATGTCTGCTTGAAAATTGGCCAGGGTTAGCTGCATCTTCCCATTCTTCTAATTCTCCTTGAAACCGAAGAATATCTCCTGGAATGATCTTTTCATCCTCGGGTGTATATAAAAGGATCTTCCCCTCCAAATTTTTATTTTTTAAAAGTACTGCTAACTTTCCCTTCTTTGTTTTCGATACTTCTAAAACTCTTCCCATTGTATATTCTGTTGCCTTTTCCTTTACCTGGATCAGATCAAGTTTCATGGAAGTCTTAAAACCTAACGATAATAAAATTCCTGCAAGTATTCCAACTACAACCCATCCATAACGCCTATCACTAAAAATCAAGGACGCCAACAGACAAATACCTGTCAATAGATAAAAAGCCGCTGTCATGGACATAATATTCCATACAACGGCTGTTCCCGATAACACTCCGGCAAATATAAGAACCATCGGTCTTTGTTTCATAAATTATTTCATTGGCAACTTACCAAATACAAAACTATCTCTTCCAAGAGCACCAATTGCTGTACCATCTGTATCAAGCATTGGCTCTCCAGAAATTGAAAATGATACATAATTGATATCTTTTAACTGAGTCAGTGTATATACAATACCAGCACGGCAGATCAAATCTCTATTCTCTGAAATTCGTTTATACCCTGTCGAAAAATCAATCTCAACGATATTTGTATTCACTGATACACCATTGATCATAATTCTCTTTGGAATCACTGAGCGTATCTTATTACTCTTTGGAGTCTGTTGAAGTTTCTTTAATAAAATCTTCACTTTCTGCTGCTGATTCCCTTCAAGCTTCACATTTTCTTTCTTCATGATCAATTTCGTAACATCATTATTAGTATAGTAAATTGCTGTTCCTTTTTGATTGCCTTGGTCATTGGTTTCTTTTTTTGACCGGCATCCTGCCACTAAAGTCATCAAAGCCAGACAAAGCAAAAAGATCATGCATAATTTTCTTTTCTTCATCTCTTCCTCCTAGCCTTTATACTTTAATGGAATTCTAAGTGTAAATGTTGTTCCTTCACCAACCTTACTGTATAACTTAATCTCTCCATTATGAAGAGAAACAACGCTCTTTGTGATCGCTAATCCAAGTCCTGTGCCTCCAGTATCTCTTGATCTTGCTTTATCCACGCGATAAAAACGATCAAATACCTGATCCTGGCAATCCTCAGGAATTCCAACACCAGAATCTGCAACTTTCACATAAAAATACTTATGATCTGCATTCAGTGTCACGCGGATCCACCCATCATCTTTGTTATACTTGATACCATTCTCGATCAGATTCGTAAGCCCTAAAGACAACTTCACTTCATCAATCTCTGCTGTTACCGGACGGAAACTTTCAAAGATCAATTCGATATTACGCTGCAGAGCCAATGGTTTTAAACGCTTCATGATAATCTCTAACAATTCGTTGATACTTACTGTTGTGATCTGAAGCTGCGCTGCTTTCTTGTCTAGTTTCACCAGAGATAACAGATCTGAAATGATCACGTTCTCACGATCGATCTCAGCAACGATATCCTGCATGAATTCTCGATATAATTCAGCTGGAACCTGATCTCCCTGCTGAATTAAGGAATCTGCAAGAACTTTCATCGATGTCATTGGTGTCTTTAACTCATGCGATACATTCGATACAAACTCCTGTCTTGAATCTTCCAACGTCTGCATTCTTCCAAGAATCTCATTAAAACGCTGCACAATACTGCGTACTTCTAGGAATCCTGTCTCTTCAATAGATTCATCTTCATGACCAGCCGCAATAAAATCAACATCTCTCTGAATCTTCTTTAAATCTCTCGTCAGCAGATAACTGATGATCATTGCCATTGATAATCCACAGATGATACATGCTACCAGCAGCATATTCCTGCGATGCTCCATCTCCGTAACTGCTCCCATCATATCCTCAGATGGCACAGTCGCCTGCACAGCTCCCAGGATATGATTCTGCTTTCCAGCTTTTGATACGATCGGAACCATCACTTCGATATACTTTCCACTCTCTGATACAATCCTTGTCTTCTTTCCATCCATAATATCCAATACATTATCATTTAAAAAGAATCTAGACTGAAAATCTGTATGAGTATCCTTGATGATCTTATAATTATTCTTAATTACGATGATCCGCCCATTCATACTTGCTGCAAGTTCATCAATCTGATTAGAAAGAGAGTTGGAGCCATCATCTAAATGAAAATCGACTCCAACTACCTGATCACCAAGCCAGCTACACTGACTGACCACACTATCCACTTTCTGGTCATATGTTTTCTGACGATATCCATCATTTAACAACTTACTAAATAAAACTGATGTCAATGTCGTCAGAAGGAAAACTGACAAGAAAATAAAGAACTGCATACTATGTAAAAAGGCAAATCTGTTCTTCTTAGGACTGAAAATAGTAACCTACCCCCCACTTTGTATGTACATAGTCCGGTACTCCCGGATTCACTTCGATCTTCTCTCTCAATCTTCGGATATGCACGTCAACCGTTCTTGCATCCCCCGGATAATCATATCCCCATACTGTATTCAACAAATCCTCTCTGCTGTATACTTTGTTTGGATGAAATACCAGTAACTCTAACAAGTCAAATTCTTTCGCTGTCAGGTTCACTTCTTTGCCATGAATATGCACTCTGCGGCTTTCGCAGTCAATCTTTAAACCTCTGCATTCTACAACCTTTGCTGATTCTTCTTCTTTCACATCGTGATGTGCGCTTCGACGTAAGATTGCTTTGATCCTTGCCTTTACTTCCAGAATATTAAATGGCTTTGTGATATAATCATCTGCCCCATATTCAAGGCCAAGGATCTTATCCATATCTTCTCCCTTAGCCGTCAACATAATGATCGGGACGCTAGAGAATTCACGAATTGCCTGACAAACCTCAAACCCAGTCAGTCCTGGAAGCATTACATCAAGAAGAATAATATCATATTGATTCTCTTTGGCTTTCTCTAATGCTTCTTCTCCATCATAAGCACAATCTACTTGCATCTCATCTTGTTCCAGACTGAATTTGATGCCCTTCACGATTAGTTTTTCATCATCAACAACTAAGACCTTCCTCATTTTTCCACCTCTAAAATTATATTGTTATCTTGTCTTTGATCTTATGATATATCCCCTCTTTAATTCCCTGAATCTTCATAATATCTGAAATATCAGAAAAAGGGCCATGTTCCTCTCGATAAGAGATAATATCAGAAGCCTTCGCTTCCCCTATCCCTGAAAGCGTCATCAACTCCTTGACACCTGCAGTATTGATATTGATCTTTCCAGAGGAAGATTGCACTGCTTTGGAATCAGATCCTTCATTCTTCGCTGTCTGTTTCTTTGACGGAATCGTTATCTGCTGCCCGTCTTTCATCTTCTCTGCCTGATTAATACTCTCTGCTGAAGCCTTCTTAGTTAGTCCACCAGCTGCTTTCACAGCAGAAACAATACGTTCACCTTTCGAAAAACGATAAACTCCCGGATGTTTTACTTCTCCACATACATAGACATAAATAGTTTCCTTAGAAGAAGACTTCTCAGCCGTTGTCTTTGTCTCCTTCTTTGGTTCTATCGATACTTCCTTCCTGCGGCTGCATCCAATGGACATCATAAAAACCATCAGCAAAATGGTTATCACTTTAACTCTCCTAAACAACATAAACCTCCCGGTCTTATGCAAAGAGTCTGGAACATGTAAATCTAACTTCTATTTTAACGAAAATTATAATACTTTACAAGAGATATTTATGATTTCCATTTAAATATTATCAATCCTGTGACAAACAAAACCACTCCTAAAAGCTTTACCCATGCAAAACCTGTTTTTTCCACACCAAACAGACCGAAAACCTCGATCAGATAAGAAACAACACTTTGTGATGCGACGATCAGCATTGCTGACTGTGCAGGTCCTAAACTTGCCACACTTTTGATCACTGTAAATGTGATTGCAGCTCCGATCACTCCTCCTAATAAAAGGTATCTGGGACTGACCTTTAAAAGCATCGTGAAACTTTGGTCCCTCTCAGCGATCAACCAGATCAACAAACATGCGAGAAATCCTGTTGCCTGTACAAATGTACTCGTTGTCCATGTACTGCTTTGTTTTGTTACTTCTGTGTTAAATACACCTTGAATACTCATTAAAGCTCCCGAAATCAATGCAATGATCAATCCAAACATATAAAAACCTCCATGAAAAACTATCTTTTTACGGATAGTTTTTCCATAGAGGTCTTTTTTATACATTCTATGCGATACAATCTTCTAAAATAGAAATCATCTCATCTACATGTTCTTTTTCAATCACAAGCGGCGGTACAAAACGAATGACATTATTTCCTGCAGAAATTATGATCAATCCTTTCTCCAGTGCTTTCTTAACGATATCTCCAACTGGATGATCTGCATCAAATTCAAGTCCCTGCATTAATGCAATTCCACGATGTCCTGTGATACAGTCATGTCTCTCTTTTAACTCTTCTAATTTATCCCACAGGTAAGCTCCGATTTCTTTTGCATGTTCTGGAACCTGCAATTTCTCAAACTGATCAAACACTGCATTGATTGCCGCTGCTGCAAATGGATTTCCACCATATGTTGTTCCATGATCACCTGGTACCAAGGCCTTTAACAGAATCCCTTAATGCCCCATCAGCCTTTTCACCTACAACAAATGCCCCAACAGGAACACCACATCCAAGCGCTTTTGCAAGTGTTAAGACATCCGGTTTTACTCCATAAAGATCATGTGCAAACAAAGATCCACAGCGTCCCATTCCACACTGAATCTCATCAAAGATCAGTAAGATATCTTTCTCATCACAGACTTTACGAAGTCCCTCTAAGAATTCTTTATCTGCTGGGAAAATTCCACCTTCACCCTGAACAACTTCACATATGATTCCACAAGTTTTATCTGTGATCTTTGATACAACATCTTCTAAGTTATTGAATTCTGCAAATACAGCACGAAATTCTTTTGGAACAAATCCATCCTGATAATGACTGTTACCAGTCACTGATAAAGCTCCCTGGCTTCTTCCGTGGAATGAATGATTCATTGCGATAAATTCATAATCTTTGGAATCGTCTTTATTATATGCATATTTTCTTGCAACTTTTAACGCACCTTCGATTGCTTCTGTTCCACTGTTTGTAAAGAACACTTTTTTAAGCCCTGAAGCATCGACAATCTTCTTTGCAGCTTCTACTGCTGGAATATTGTAATATAAGTTTGATGTATGGATCAATTTATCAATCTGGTCTTTTAATGCCTGATTGTATGCTTCATTTCCATATCCTAATGCAAATACAGCAATTCCTGCACCAAAATCCAGATATTTCTTCTGGTCAGCATCATATAAATAGACACCTTCACCTTTTTCTAATACAACTGGAAAACGATTGTATGTCTTTAAGATATACTGTTCTCCCTGCTCAATATATTCCTGCTGCGTTTTCATCTTAACATCCTTCCTCATCTTCTTCGTTGAATAATGGTTTATCAAATAATGGTTCTTTTAAGATGGCTGTTCCAATACCTTTTTCTGTGAAGAATTCCAGTAACAGACAGTTTGTTAAACGTCCGTCTAAGATATGGACTCTGGATACTCCACCTTCGATCGCTTCAATACAGTTCTTAAGTTTTGGAAGCATTCCTCCTCCAACAACTCCGTTATCGATAAATTCTTTTGCCTGTTTAAGATCCATCTCAGAGATCAATGTTGATTTATCTTCTGGATCTACGAATACCCCTTCGATATCAGTTAAGAATACCAGTTTTTCTGCATTCAATGCTTCTGCAACTGCACATGCTGTGTCATCCGCATTAATATTATATGGTTCATAGTTATCTCCTAAACCAATTGGGGAAATAACTGGTACAAAATCATCTTCGATCAATGCTTCAAGAAGTGTTGTATCGACACTCTTAACCTCACCGACATATCCAAGATCTTTTCCAGGCATTTCTTTTTTCTTCACACGGATCATTTCTGCATCTTTTCCAGAAAGACCTACAGCTTTGACACCAACTTCTGCCATCATAGCTACCAGTTCCTGATTGACTTTAAATAATACCATCTCAGCAACTTCCATTGTCTCTTTGTCTGTAACACGAAGTCCATGGTAAAATTCAGGTTCTTTTCCTGACATACGAACCCATTTGCTGATCTCTTTTCCACCACCATGTACGATGATCGGTTTCATACCTACTAGTTTTAATAGTGCAACATCTCTGATCACGCTTTTTTGAAGATTCTTGTCTTTCATAGCGCTTCCACCGTATTTTACAACAACGTAACAGTTATTGAAACGACGGATATATGGTAATGCCTCTGTTAATACTTTCGCCTTTTGTTTTGACTGTTCGATCAATTCGTTAATTTCATTTCCCATCTGTTCTATTGATTCTTCCTTTCATAGTTGTCTGATTTTATACCTTTTATTTTGTTGTCTGTCTATAATTATGATCTATAATCTGCATTAATTGTTACATAATCGTGTGTCAGATCGCATCCCCATGCAGTTGCTTCAAACTCTCCATTATGAACATCAATATCTACTGTCACTGCATCTGCAGATAATACTTTCGTTGCCTCATCTTCAGAATAATCTGTTGCAATTCCGTCTTTTACGATCTCGATCACACCATCCACACTCTTTAAACTGATATCAACCTTGACTGGATCAAAATCAACTCCTGCATAACCAAGTGCACAAAGAATTCTTCCCCAGTTTGCATCTTTTCCGTAAATTGCTGCTTTTGTAAGACTTGATGTTACGACAGATTTGCTTAAGATCTTCGCATTTTCTTTGGAGTCTGCACCAGCTACATGAACTTCAAATAAACGTGTACATCCTTCTCCATCCCCTGCGATCTGTTTTGCAAGAGACTGGTTAACATATAATAATCCTTCTCTGAATGCTTCATAGTCTGCATCTTTTTCTGTAATTTCTTTATTTTCTGCCATTCCATTTGCAAATACAAAAACTGTATCATTTGTAGATGTATCTCCATCAACTGATACCATATTGAATGTATCTTCAATGAGTTCCCTCTGCAGTTCTAATAATAAAGCTTTATCGATTGCTGCATCTGTAGTGATAAATCCAAGCATTGTTCCCATGTTTGGGTGGATCATTCCAGAACCTTTGCACATACCTGCAATTGTAACTGTCTTTCCATTGATCTCTACTTCTACTGCCGCTTCTTTTGGTTTTGTATCGGTTGTAAGGATAGCCCAGGATGCATCTTCTTCACTTTGTCTGTCTGCTTTTAATTCTGGAACTAACTTCTTGATTCCTTCTTTGATCACATCCATTGGCAGCTGCTGTCCGATAACTCCTGTGGAACCTACGACAACTTCCTCTGGTTTAATATCTAACAATTTCGCTACTTCTTTTGCTTCTGTTACAACATTCTCATATCCTTGTGCACCCGTACATGCATTTGCAATTCCTGTATTAATTACCACTGCTCTGACTGCTTCTTGTTCTTCTACGATCTTCTTTCCCCATAAAACTGGAGCGGCTTTTACAATGTTCTTTGTAAATGTTCCTGCGATCTTTGCTGGCACTTCACTTACGATCATTGCCATGTCTTTGTTTGTCTTCCCTGGTTTCACTCCGGCACGAAGTCCTGCACATTTAAAACCTTTTGGAGCTGTTACTCCGGCATTGATGATCTTCATAATTCTAGTCCTTCCTTACCAAAGCCCTATGGGAACATTGGTACTAATTCTAATCCTTCAGTTTCTTTTAATCCAAACATAAGATTCATGTTCTGTACGGCCTGTCCAGCTGCACCTTTTACAAGGTTGTCCATGGCACCCATCATGATAATACGGTTTGTACGTTTATCGATCTTAAAGTTGACATCCACATAGTTACTTCCCTCTACCCATCTTGTCTCAGGGCAGACATCTTTATCTAACACTCTGACGAATTTTTCATTCTTATAATAAGAGTCGTAGATTGCTTTCACTTCTTCGTAACTTACATCTTTCTTAAGTGTTGCATATGCTGTCACTAAAATTCCACGGTTCATTGGAATTAAGTGTGGTGTAAAGTTTAATAATACTTCTTCTCCAGATGCATAGCTTAACTGATCTTCGATCTCTGGCGTATGTCTGTGAGTTGCAACTCCATATGCTTTGATATTTTCATTTACTTCACAATATAAGTTATTGACTTTCGCACCACGTCCAGCTCCGGATGTTCCTGATTTAGCATCGATGATCACACTGTTCATCTCAATGAGCCCTTCTTTCGCCATTGGATAAATGGATAATGTAGAACATGTTGGATAGCATCCTGGGTTAGCGATCAGTCGTGCTTTCTTGATATCTTCACGATTGATCTCGCAAAGTCCATAAACTGCCTCATCAATAAATTCTGGACTCTGATGTTTGATCCCATACCATTCTTCATATCGATTTACATCTTTAATACGGAAGTCCGCACTTAGATCAATGATCTTAACCTTAGATAAGATTTCTTCTGATACTAAAGAACTACAAAGTCCCTGCGGTGTTGCTGTAAAGATCACATCCACTTTAGATGCAAGCTCATCCATGTTATCATCCAGACATTTGTCATCAACGATCTGGAACATATTTCTAAATACTTCATAATATTTCTGGTCTATATAACTTCTGGATCCATACCATACAACCTCTGCATCTTTATGCTGTGTAAGGATTCTTACAAGTTCTTGTCCTGCGTAACCTGTGGATCCAATGATTCCTGCTTTGATCATGTTAATCTCCTTGTCCTTCTCTTTATAATGTAGGTTATTTTTTTAATCATTGTTCATAAGTATACAACTGAATTTTAAAATATGCAATAGTTTTGTATAAATATGCAATTATTTTTCATTTTATTCATTTTTATATTATAAATATTCATTATTTTCGAAAATAATCCTTGCAAAAGATGTAAATATAACGTATATTAGTAAACAAGCAAATATTTATATGAACATACGGGATTTTCAATATCAGATCCTATATATAATAGGAAAACATCCCGTCAATATACACTTAGGAGGATTTATTTCATGAAAGAAAAAGTTGTTTTAGCATATTCCGGAGGTCTTGATACTACAGCTCTGATTCCTTGGCTTAAGGAAACATTTGACTATGAAGTTATCTGTTGCTGTGTTAACTGTGGACAGGGTAACGAATTAGATGGACTTGATGAAAGAGCAAAATTATCCGGAGCATCTAAATTATATATCGAAGATATCGTTGATGATTTCTGCGATAACTATATCATGCCATGCGTACAGGCTGGTGCTGTATACGAACATCAGTATCTTCTT
>ERZ791716.718-NODE-718-length-18040-cov-2.643091_pt1 | contig 18040 bp, 15 predicted proteins | sample MGYA00510049_ERZ791716 | MGnify/ENA primary metagenome ERZ791716 (study PRJEB30046, sample SAMN00715135) | human gut metagenome | study: EMG produced TPA metagenomics assembly of the A metagenome-wide association study of gut microbiota in type 2... | reverse complement strand
GGGACAGAGAATACCGGAAAAAGAAATCGCTAAATTCAAGTTTATCTATTTAATCCTCCGAAACCCTTGTATTTTCAAGGAAAATCGGCATTTTAATGTTCTTACCTTATGTATTCAGTTGTAGTGCTATACTAATGTTGTAACATTAGTATAGCACTACAGTGTTTGATAAATGCATATAAAAGTTTTCAATAAACACGTATTACTATATCAATATTTTTTGGATAATGTGTAGGTATAGTAGGTGTCAATAATCAAAAGAATTGCTACGATGCCCATTGTCCACCAGAAACAAGAAAAGCCTTTCGTTAAAAAGCATACTATGATTATAATAACCCCGCCTACAATAAATGAAATACCGCCAAAGCGTTGGCTTTTTTTCCACGTTGTTTCATTTTTCATACTCCATACTGTTCTCAGTCCTGCGATTGAGTTCATTCGTAGTTTTGGCATAATATTGCCTAATATAATCATTGCAACACCAGGCAGTCCAAATAAAAGTTGATTAATATCAAGTGCAATTGAAGAAAGATTTTCAATCGAATTGAAATCAGCATACAAGAAATAACCTGTCATAGCGTTAAAAAGTGTAAGAGATACAATTCCTGCCACAATACATACATTTTCGTTGTTACTCCCATTTTCTTCTTGTTTTGAAGAGGATTTAGCCATACCAAGCATAAAGTAGCCAAATAAAACTGTGATCACAGGGAAAATTAATGTTTCGTATTTACTGCCCCAACGTGTTACTTGATTATTGAAATCATAATGAGCTGGAATTCGCTCTGGTAAGAACGGTAAGGCAATCAAAACAACTATCAATGGCAAAAACATAAGACTATAAAAAATGATTTTTTTCTTTTTCATTGTTGACCTCCACGTAATTTACTTATCCACATAATTGTTTCATCAAGGATAGATAAATTTAATTCATAGTAAATAAAATTTTTATATCGAGTTTCGTAAATCAAGTCTGCCTTTTTAGCTTTGATAAATGATAGGATAATGCCTGTGGTGTCATATCCAATGCGATAGCTAAATCGCCTGAGCTTATTTTTCCTTCCTGTAAATTTAGCAGAATTTTTCGACGAGTATCGTCTGCTAAAGCAGCTAACACTTCATTTATAGCCAATCTTCCACGCCCTAATCTATTTCAAATAATCTTTAAATAGTTTATATCAGTTTAGCATTCGTTTTTCAATGGCTATTTCAAAATATTTTTAAATAGCAAAACAAGGGCAGTAAGCCAAAAGCTGGCTTACCGCCCTAATTCTTACTATGCGTAAATAATCTCGTTGTAAATGACTTCTCTACCTCTGGACTGAATTTCATTCATTTTCTGCACCCACAACATAGCATTGTCGGCTTTCAGTTGTTCGGTAACATTTTCCTGCTCTGCAATCTGCTTTGTCAGCAGGAGCAAAGAAGCCTTATTGTCTTCCATCATTGCAACACGGGCTTCACGGCGTGTATCTTCTGTAATGCTGCCTTCTACTCTTATCCATGTGTAGTAAAGCCAAATGGCGACGCGTGGTACACGAATACGAATGAGTATGCGGCAGACTCAGCTGCGTACCTGCCTTGGTGTTATACCATATTTTCTTTTGAACATCCGGTTGAAATTCGACAGATTTGAGAATCCACATTTCTGTGAGATTTCAAGAATCGAATCATTGGTAGATGTGAGCATTGCACGTGCTTCTGTGACACGGAAGTCATTCACATATGAGATAAAGCTCATTCCGGTATGGATCTTAAAAAATTTCATAAAATGCGATGGACTATAGTGGCAAAATTCTGCAATTTCTTCGATGGATATATCTTCATAATAATGTGTGGAGATATACCGGATGATACTTTTCAATTTCTCTTCATGCTTATCACTTTGCGCAGTCTCGTTTACTTTTGGCGGGTGCGTAATCAGTAGGTATACAATCTGGATAAGCCCCCCCTTGATAAAAAGCTGATACGCATAGTCTCTTTCATCGCTTTTTTCATCTAATAAATCAATAATATTGCTGATTTCCTTGTATAACGCGTGCCCGGGTGTCAGATAATGACGAATCTGGATATCTCCGTTAAAAAAAGGATCGATAAATTTTTGCTGCGTCACGTCATCTGCACCAAAGGCAAGAAAGTGCTTTGAAAAAAGTATATTTTCATATTCCATAGTCGAATTCTGTTTACCTTCAATGGAATGAAGCATTCCGGGAAGAACGATTACGATATCTCCGGATGAAACCTTATATCTCTGAAAATTGAGGGTAACGTATCCGCGTCCCTTCTTAATAACGATCATTTCGAACTCGTCATGCCAATGAACCGGTACACTTGCAAAATCCATCGGAATCGAACATATATAGGTGTTATATTGATATTCATTTTGAAAGTGAATCTTGTTTTCATTTAATTCGATATTAGACGCAGAGTCTGGATTTACAATCTCTTTCATGGCAAACACCCTCCTAATTGATAGAATAGTATCATATTATGATACTATTTTGCAAGAGAAACGTTTCCAATTCGTGATATTGTATTACTATAAAAGAGCGTACAAAAGCTCAAGTGAAAACGAAAGGGGTATACGATGAAGGTAAAACAGGAACTTGAAAAACTGCTTGGAAAAGAAATCGCACAAAGCAGCAATGAAGAAGTATATTATGCATTGCTCAACCTGACAAAGCAGTTAGCAGATGACCGCCGCATGGAAGAAACGAAAAAGAAGATTTATTATGTATCGGCAGAATTTCTGATTGGAAAGCTGCTCTCGAATAACATGATCAATCTTGGAATCTATGAGGACGTCAAAAAAGTGCTTGCCGAAAGCGGAAAGACACTTGCGGAGATTGAGGAGATTGAGGTAGAGCCATCTCTTGGAAATGGCGGTCTGGGGCGACTTGCTGCATGTTTCCTTGATTCAATCGCAACACTTGGATTATCGGGTGCGGGTATTGGATTGAATTATCACCTTGGCTTGTTTAAGCAGGTGTTCGAAGACAGAATGCAGAAAGAGCAGATTAATCCATGGATCAAGGATCAAAGCTGGCTTAGAAAAACAGATGTGACATACCCTGTTACATTTGGAAAATGCACGGTGCAGTCGAGATTGTATGAGATTGATGTAACAGGTTACAATAACCGTACCAACAAATTATGCCTATTCGATGTAGAAACGGTGGATGAGTCCATCGTAGATGCAAATCATCAGTTTGATAAAACAGACATAGAGAAGAACCTGACATTGTTCTTATATCCGGATGACAGTGACGAAGATGGAAGAAAGCTTCGTATCTACCAGCAGTATTTCATGGTAAGCAATGCCGCAAGACTCATTATCGATGAGTGTAAGGCGAAGGGAAGTAAACTTTATGATTTGTTCGACTACGCAGTAATCCAGATCAACGACACACATCCAACCATGATCATACCTGAGTTGATTCGCCTGCTTGTAGCGGAAGGGATGAACATGGATGCGGCGATTTATGTTGTAAGTAAGACCTGCGCATATACAAACCATACAATTTTGGCTGAGGCACTTGAGAAATGGCCTAGACATTATCTGGCAGAGGTTGTTCCGCAGCTTGTCCCGATTATTGAGATTCTGGATGATAAGGTAAGAAGACGGTTTAGCGATGAGAGTGTGGCAATTATCGACCGGAATGATCTCGTTCACATGGCACATATCGATATTCATTATGGATTTAGTGTAAATGGCGTTGCGTATCTTCATACAGAGATTTTGAAGAATTCGGAGCTTAATAATTTTTACAAAATCTATCCTGAGAAGTTCAACAACAAGACAAACGGCATTACATTCCGCCGCTGGCTTCTCTATTGTAATGAACTGTTATCTGATACGATCACGGAGTGGATTGGGGACGGATACAAGAAAGATGCAATGGAATTAGAAAAATTACTTGCATTTGTAGACGATGATGACAAACTTGAAAAGCTTCTTGAAATTAAACATCAGAACAAGCTTCGCGCCAAAGAATATTTCAAGGAAACACAGGGAATCGAATTAAACGAAAACTCAATTTTTGATATCCAGGTAAAGCGTCTGCATGAGTACAAGCGTCAGCAGTTAAATGTACTTTATGTTATTCATAAGTATCTGGAGATTAAAGCGGGCAAGCTGCCGACTACGCCGGTTACGGTTATATTTGGAGCAAAGGCTGCACCTGCGTACACGATTGCAAAGGATATTATTCATTTGATCCTGTGCCTTCAGGAATTGATCAACAACGATCCGGAAGTGAGCCCGTATCTGAACGTAGTTATGGTAGAAAACTACAATGTTACTCTTGCAGAAAAATTAATTCCTGCCTGTGATATTTCGGAGCAGATCTCACTTGCATCAAAAGAAGCAAGCGGAACTGGAAATATGAAGTTCATGTTGAACGGCGCGGTTACTCTCGGAACAGAAGATGGTGCGAATGTTGAAATCCATCAGCTTGTTGGTGACGACAATATCTATATCTTTGGAGAGTCAAGTGATTCGGTGATTGAGCATTATGCGAAGGCTGACTATGTCTCAAGAACATATTATGAGAACAATCCGGTATTGAAGGAAGCCGTTGATTTTATTATCAGCGACGCAGTGATAGCACTTGGAAATGCAGAAATGCTGCATCGTTTGTATAATGAGCTTCTCAACAAAGACTGGTTCATGACATTTATTGATTTTGATTCTTATGTTGATGCCAAGGAACGTGCCTATAAGGAATATGAGGACCGTAAGGCGTGGGCGCAGAAGATGATGGTGAATATTGCGAAAGCAGGATTTTTCTCATCCGATCGTACAATTGCTGAATATAATAACGATATTTGGAAAATAATAAAATAGGATCCATTGATAGCAAATGCACGCAGAAATTGGTGATAAGTAACAAAAAAAATTCAAAATTGCTGTGTAATTTGACTAAATAAACAAAAAGTTGACTTTTTTGATTGCAAAAAGTTTTTAAATGTTGTATCATTGACTCATGAAATGGAAACGTTACCAAAAACGATACAACAAACGTTTCCAAGGAACGTATACGTAACTATAAACAAAGCAAATGAAAAGATTAGAGGAGGAAAAAGCATGAAGAAGAAATTAGCAGTTTTAGGATTAGCTGCAACAATGATGATGTCACTGTTTGCAGGTTGTGGAGGAAAGGGAACTTCAGGAGGGAAGGATGCATCGGCTGATAAGGGTTCGGTATATTACTTGAATTTTAAGCCGGAAGCAGATGCCCAGTGGCAGGAGCTTGCCAAGATCTACGAAGAGGAGACAGGCGTAAAGGTAACCGTTGTTACAGCTGCATCCGGTCAGTATGAGACAACTCTTAAGAGTGAGATGGGTAAATCAGAATGCCCTACATTGTTCCAGGTAAATGGTCCGGTTGGCTTAGCATCGTGGAAAGATTACTGTGCAGATTTGTCTGACACAGAAGTTTACAAGCAGCTTACTTCAGAGGATTTCGCTTTGAAGGATGGCGATAAGGTAGCAGGTATCGGATATGTTATTGAGTCCTATGGTATCATCTGCAACAAGAAGCTTCTTGCCGAGGCAGGTTATTCCATGGATGACATCAAGAACTTTGCAGATCTGAAGAAGGTAGCAGAAGATATTACAGCAAGACGTGATGAGCTTGGATTTGATGCATTTACATCTGCAGGTATGGATGGTTCATCAGACTGGAGATATAAGACTCACCTTGCAAACCTTCCTGTATACTATGAGTATCAGGCAGACGGAATCAACAACACAAAGGCAATCAAGGGAACATACCTGGATAACTACCGTCAGATCTGGGATCTGTACATTAATAACTCAACTACAGATCCTAAGCAGCTCAGTGTTAAGACCGGTGATGATGCAGTTGCTGAGTTCGTAGCAGGAAAAGCGGTATTTTACCAGAATGGTACATGGGCATACTCAGATATAAGCTCAGTCGGAGATGAGAATCTTGGAATGCTTCCGATTTATATCGGTGTAGACGGAGAAGAAAATCAGGGACTTTGTACAGGTACAGAGAACTACTGGTGTGTAAATGCTAAGGCTTCCGAAGCAGACATCAAGGCAACAGAAGATTTCATGGCATGGCTTGCTACAGACGATACAGCGCTTAAGGCAATCTGTGGTTCACAGGGTGCAATGCCATCCGGAGCAGACGGAATGGGATTTGTTACTCCATTCAAGAAGAACCTTGAGTCAGATAACCTTCTTGTGAATATCGCAAGCCAGTATGTTGCAGATGGCAAGACACCTGTAAGCTGGAACTTCACAACAATGCCTTCTGAGACATGGAAGAACGAAGTAGGATCAGCTCTTACTGTATACGCTTCCGATCAGACAGATGCGAATTGGGATCTCGTAAAGAAAGCATTCGTTGAAGGCTGGGCTACAGAGAGTCAGGCAGCAGGAAACTAGGATCAAGAAGCCTGATAAAACAACCTGTAATTAAAAAGGGAGGATATATTTCCTCCCTTTTTTAGAAGGTAGTTGTTCGAGGGCGTAGGAGGTATAAGATGGAAAAGGCAGTAAAAAAATATTGGCCAATATTTTTGTTACCGACTATGGCTGCATTTTTGATAGGATTTATTATTCCTTTTATTGAAGGTATTTACTTGTCTTTCTGTAACTTTACAACAATCAAGGATGCAAAATTTGTCGGAATACAAAACTATATAGAAGCATTTAAAGATTCAAATTTTCTTGGATCATTCAAATTCACTACTTTATTTGCAATCGTTTCGCTTGTGTTGATCAATGTACTTGCATTTTTGGTTGCTCTGGCGTTGACACAGAATATCAAAGGAAAGAATATTTTCCGTACAGTGTTTTTTATGCCAAACCTGATCGGAGGTATTGTATTAGGTTATGTATGGCAGCTGATTTTTGATGGTATTTTCGTGAAGTTTGATACAGCCCTGAAGTTAAATGAAACATTAGGTTTCTGGGGACTGGTTATTCTTGTAGGCTGGCAGCAGATTGGTTACATGATGATCGTATACATCGCGGGACTTCAGGCGATCCCTGGTGATATTCAGGAGGCGGCTATGATCGACGGAGCTACCAGAATGCAGAGATTGTTTAAAATTACAATTCCTAACATGATGCCATCGATTACAATTTGTACATTCCTGACGATTACGAATTCGTTCAAGTTATTCGATCAGAACCTTGCTCTTACAGGTGGTGAGCCACTTCATAAGACAGAAATGCTTGCCCTGAATATTTATAGCACATTCTATGGCAGAGTAGGAGCTGAAGGGGTTGGACAGGCGAAGGCAGTTGTGTTCTTCATAATTGTAGTAGCGATTGGATTGTTACAGTTAAAGTTGACAAGGGATAAGGAGGTGCAGCAGTAATGAAAAAGAAAGTGATGGGAATACTTGCAACATTATTTTTTACACTCGTTTCAATTATATTTGTTGCTCCAATCTTTATCGTATTGATTAACTCGATGAAGTCGAAGACGTTCATCAACCTTGAGACATTTAAGCTGCCTACAGAGGAAAGCTATGTTGGACTCGAAAACTATAAGACAGCAATTACGCAATATGATTTCCTGAAAGCTGTGGGCTGGACATTATTTATTACAGTATTTTCAGTTGCGGTTATCCTGATCTGCTGTTCCATGACAGCATGGTTTATAACCCGTGTTAAGAATGTTTTTACAAAAATGATTTACCTCTTATGTGTGTTTTCTATGGTTATACCGTTCCAGATGGTTATGTTTACACTTTCCGGAACGGCAGACTCCCTCCATCTGAATACACCTTGGGGAATCGTGATTGTATATCTCGGTTTTGGTGCCGGACTTGCGGTATTCATGTTCACCGGATTTGTAAAATCAATTCCGGTAGAAGTGGAAGAAGCTGCAATGATTGATGGCTGCTCACCACTCCGGACATTCTTCTGTGTAGTAGTTCCTATGATGAAGCCTACATTCATTTCCGTAGGTATTCTGGAAGCAATGTGGATCTGGAATGACTTCCTTCTTCCATACCTTGTACTTGATATTAAGGAATTCAAGACAATTTCCATTGTCATCCAGTACATGAAGGGAAGCTACGGACGTGTTGATATGGGTGCGATTATGGCATGCCTGATCATGGCAATCATTCCGGTTGTTGTATTCTACTTATGCGCTCAGAAATATATTGTCAAAGGGGTTGCGGCTGGCGCTGTTAAGGGTTAATATATAATCACATTTTTACAGGAGCGATTATATGACGATCAAAGATATAGCAAAATTATCTGGATACGGTATTGGCACCGTATCCAGAGTAATAAACAAACAACCGGGTGTAAGTGAGAAAGCGCGCGAAAAGATATTGAAAATTATCGAAGAGAGCAATTTTGAACCAAACGGAAATGCCAGAAAGCTGAAACGATGTGGCGGAAATACAGTTACAATTATCATGAAAGGCCGGCACAATAGTTTCTTCATGGAGATTCTTGACCGGATTACACTTCTGCTGTCAGAGCTGGACGAGGTTGTATCTTGCCAGATTATCGATGAAGATGGGGACGAGGTTGCAGAGGCATTAAAATTCGTTCGTGACAAAACCTCAAAAGCGATTATTTTTCTCGGTGCGAATTTAGCTCTTTTTGATGAACGTATGAATGAACTTGAAATCCCCTGTGTTGTTGCAACTACGAGTGCAAGGGAGTTAGCGTTCGACAATGTTTCTTCCGTATGTGTCGATGATGAGGCTGCAACCATGGAGCTCGTGCAGTATTTAACAGGCTACGGACACAAAGATATTGTCGTAATGGGGGGCGAGATTTCAGATAAACAGATCAGTTTCTCGCGTTATCTTGGGTGTAAAAAAGGCTTTGAAAAAAGTGGTCTGGAGTTTGATCCGGATAAGAATTATATGGCTTGCCGGTATTCGTATGAGGCAGGTTATGAGACAACAAAAAGGTTACTTGAAAAGAACATACATGTGACAGCGATTGTTGGGCTGTCAGATACAATTGCGGTTGGCGCAATTCGGGCAATCGAAGATGCCGGTAAAAAAGTACCGGATGATATATCGGTGGTAGGCTTTGATGGTACAGTCATATCGAGATTTTACACACCGAGAATTACAACAATGGGTCAGGACATAAACAGCATTGCGAAGCGGAGTGTGGAGCTTTTGATGAAGCATATACATTATACACTGGGGTGTGAACATGATTATGCCCCACACAATCTGATCGAGGGTGAAAGCGTACGCAGAGTATAATTGTTTTGCCTTGACGTATATGGAGGACATATATGGATAAAACAGCAGGAATATTGTTTGCGATTTCCAGTCTGCCATCAAAGTATGGAATTGGCTGCTTTTCCAAAGAAGCATATAAATTTGTGGATTGGTTAGTGGAAGCCGGTCAGACGTTCTGGCAGATTTTACCTTTGGGACCTACCGGATATGGAGATTCTCCATACCAGTCGTTTTCCACATTTGCCGGGAATCCGTACTTCATAGATCTGGAAACATTAATTAGCGAAGGTTTATTGACAAGAGAAGAATGTGATAGTGTTGACTTTGGAACAGACGAACAGTTTGTTGATTATGAAAAACAATATAATGGACGGTATGTATTGCTCCGCAAGGCTTGTGAGAGAAGCGGGCATAAGAACAGTACAGAATATAAGGCGTTCTTAGAGAAGAATGAAGCGTGGGTATATGACTATTGCTTATATATGGCGGTAAAAAATCATTTTGGTGGAATGAACTGGACTGAGTGGCCGGAGGCAATTCATAGTCGTACAGAAGAAGGTTTACGTGAATATAAGGAGAAGCTGGCAGACGAGATTGATTTTCAGTTATTTATGCAATTCCAGTTTTTCAACCAGTGGTATAAGCTCAGGGCTTACGCCAATAAAAAAGGAATTAAAATTATCGGAGATATTCCGATTTATGTATCATTGGATAGTGCAGATGCATGGTCGCATCCGGAATTGTTCCAGTTAGATGAACAATGTACACCGAAGGCTGTTGCGGGATGTCCGCCGGACGGATTTTCGGCGGATGGGCAGATGTGGGGAAATCCTCTTTATGATTGGGATTACCACAAAAAGACAGCGTATGCATGGTGGATCGAACGGCTTTCATTCTGCTTCGAGTTATATGATGTTGTACGTATTGATCATTTCCGTGGTTTCGATGAATATTATTCCATCCCATATGGGGATAAGACCGCGGTAAATGGCAGTTGGAAGAAAGGTCCGGGCATGGATTTGTTCCATACAATCGAAAAGAAGATTGGCAGAAAATCCGTGATTGCGGAGGACCTTGGTTATATAACGGATACCGTCCGTAAGCTTGTTGCAGATAGCGGGTTCATGGGGACGAAAGTGTTGGAATTCGCATTTGACACAAGAGATACGGGTTCGGCGAGGGAGTATTTACCTCATAATTATATTGAGAATTGTGTAGCTTATACAGGCACGCATGACAATGAGACACTGGTCGGCTGGTGGCAGGAGGTCGATGACGAAGGCAGGAAAAAAGCAAGAGATTATCTGTGTGATTACTATACACCGGCAGATAAAATGTATATTCCGCTCATTGGCGTAATCATGCGAAGTAATGCGAAAATCTGTATTGTTCCAATTCAGGATTACCTTGGCTTAGACAACAAGTCGAGAATGAATACGCCTTCTTCGGTTGGCAGCAATTGGAGATGGCGGGTAGACAGCAAAGAGTTAAATAAGACTTTAGCCAAGGAGATAAAAGCGATTACGGTTCGTTATGAACGCTGTAACTAATTTATAACTGACGATTTATTGAATGCGCCCCGGGGTTTTATGTTACCAGGGGCGTTTTTCATAGATACGCCGGATAAGCAGAAAAGCCTGCAGGATTATCTTAATATGGCGGATCAGTCTATGTATGAGAATAAGAGAAAAAAGAGGACAACATAAGACAGAGGGACGATTATGAGGAGGAGATCGGTTATGATAAATGTTACAGAGATTATGAAGCGTGGAGCGGAGAATAAAAAACTTCCGCCATGGGTGAACATGCGCCATGCGTGGATGGTGAATGATGGATTGCGCGACAAAGATCTGGAATATCCGGAAAATGTTGTACAGATTAAGAATTTAGATTATAAGAAAAGATTGGATGCAGAGCAGTTTGCTGCGATTTTGGATAGCTGGAAGATGGATAAGAAAAGGGAGATGCTGTATGCATCATCCGGGGATGCGTCGGACATTGATTCAGACAGTTATGTATCGAACAGTCTGTTTGATCTTTGTGTGCCGGCATCTTATATGGGAGACTCGGATAAAGCATATCCGGTGATTGTCAGTGTGCATGGTGGTGGCTGGTTTTATGGAGATAAGAAACTGTATAGCCATTATTGCTGTCATTTGGCACAAAGCGGATTCGTAGTTGTGAATTTTAATTATCGTCTGGCACCGCAGAATAAATATCCGTCTGCCATAGAGGATGTAGCATATCTCGTAAAATATATTGATGATCATGCGCGGGTGTTTGGCCTGGATATGAATCGGTTTTTCATGTTGGGAGATTCGGCGGGAGCACAGCTCACTGCGCAGTATTGCATTGCTGCGTCAAATCAGGAATATCGGGGGAAACTGGATTATTTTACCTATGATAAGCTGCCGGTTCGTGTTTGCCTGAATTGTGGTGCATACGACATGGGAAAACGGGATGACATGATCTCAAACTGGTATCTCAGGAAAGATGGCACGCTGGTTGTGTCTGAAGAACAGTACCAGTTGTTCATGGATCAGTTAGCATATATGAATGCGGATTTTCCGGAAGCGTATCTGATGTACAGTGTGAATGATGATCTGCGGTTTCACACGATAGAACTGGATAAGAGGATGAATGATATTGGTGTAGCACATGTAACGCGGGCGTTTGGTGCGGGCCATCCGGAAAGTGGTCACGTATTCCATCTGAATCTTCGAAATTCGGATGGTGTACAGTGCAATGAGGAAGAGTGTTTATTTTTCAAAAACAAATAGAATTACAATTTTATTATTGACAATATAGTAGAAACAAAACATATAGAGGACAGTGATCTGCGTGTTTTTTTATAAATACAAATTGACAAATTATAGAATTATTATTATACTAAAGTAGTAATAATTATCGTTATTAAATCACTGTATATATGAAAGGGGGAACCATTTATGGGAAATAATAAAGTGAATGCAAAAAAGGCGGTTATGATCGGTTGTGGATTTGTGGGATCGGCATCCGTCTTCGCTTTGATGCAGAGTGGGTTATTTACAGAGATTGTATTGATTGATGCAGACAGAAACAAAGCAGAGGGAGAGGCAATGGATATCAGCCATGGAATCCCATTTGCTTCTCCAATGCGGATTTATGCAGGAGATTATGACGATGTTGCAGATGCGGCAATCGTGATTATCTCCGCGGGAGCCGGACAGAAACCGGGGGAGACAAGACTGGATCTTGTGAACAAGAATGTGGCTATTTTCAAGTCTATTATCCCGGAGATTGCAAAGCGGAATTTTAGTGGAATCCTGCTTGTGGTAGCGAATCCGGTCGATGTCCTGACACAGGTGGCAATCAAATTGTCCGGACTTCCGGAGCAGCGGGTGATTGGTTCCGGCACAGTGTTAGACAGTGCCAGACTGAAATATAAGCTGGGTGAACATCTGTCTGTGGATAGCCGGAGTGTGCATGCATTTATCGTGGGCGAACATGGCGACAGCGAAGTCGTTGCATGGTCATCTGCAAATGTCTCCGGTGTGGAATTAAGCGAGATGTGCGAGATGCGTGGACATTACCAGCATAAGGAAAATACGAGGGAGATTGCAGATGCAGTAAAGAACAGTGCATATGAAATTATCAACCGGAAGCATGCGACGTATTATGGAATCGCGATGTCTGTAAGGAGAATCTGCGAGGTGATCATGCGGGATGAGAAATCGATCCTGCCAGTCTCACACATGATACATGGTGCGTATGGTATCGAGGATGTGGTGCTGAGTATGCCGGCGATTGTCGGTGCAGATGGCGTGGAGACAGATATTCCAATCAAGTTAAGCGGCGAAGAGGCTCTGAAATTAAAGGAATCGGCAGATGCATTGAAAGAGATTCTTGCATCGCTGGAGTTATAGAAGGAGGAATCGTCATGGATTTACGGGTTGGAGTGTCCGCGGTTGTTATGAACTGGCTGATTATGTTATATTTCATTATTTTATTTGCGGAACGCGTACAGAGCATCGTGCGTTCTATAAGGGATAAGGACGTGAAACTGTTCGGAAGCGGCTTCAATAGTTATGTGTATCTGGCTGTGTTCTTATCGCTTGCTGCATTTCTTGTTTTATTGGCAGTGGGAAATGCATCGTTCTTGAAATCGTTATTTACAATGAATATGAACGTGTATCGTTCCATTGATTACCGGATGCTTTCCATAACCGCGGGAGTCATTCTTGTGTCTGGAATGGTACATACGGAATATACGATTCCGGGGATCCAGTTCGCATCTTACGGAATGTTGATTGCCGCGTTGGTTATCAAGACGGCATGCGTAAACGCACAGGCGGAAGACCATGTATTGTTATGGATGTCACTGATCTATCTGATATTATTCTCCATGGCAATTCCGGTCATGTATCATTCGGAGATTGAGAAAGCCACACTCTTTCATGTGATAGAAGCGGTTGTTTCACTTGCACTTGTTGCAGCGTTTGCAGTCTTGATGTACAAAGTGCTGATAGGAAATGCAGTCAATCTATTTTATGTAATTCCGGTTGCCATCGCTGTAATCGGAGATACAATCATCGTGGCAATGCGCTGGAAAGAAAAGGTGAATGGCTTTGTTCTGATATTCCTGATCGCAGCGTCGGTCATGTGGATTGCCGGAAGGATCGCGGCCGCGGTACGCCTGCATGGATAGGATATAAAAGTTGTTGATAAAGATAGAATGAAACTGTTGTCAATGTTAAGTTATGCAAGCATTGGCAGCAGTTTTTTGTGTGTACAGCTTTGTCGAAGTATGATAGAATCAGACATAAGTATGTAATCATTTTCTAAGAGAAAATAGGGAGGAACGAATGAAAGAATTATTACAGTTTTTATTGGGAATCGTACTTACGATCATCGGCGTGATTATCTTCTTGCAGAACGTCGTTGTGAGCAGCTTCACGCTATTTTACCGGATGGGACGCGTGAATGTCGGAGGTATTCTGATTGTGCTCATCGTTGTGGCATTTATCGCATTTATTGTGAAGCCGAACATGCTGACCGGACTTTCACTGATCGGATTGTGCATTACATTTTTTGTATGCCTTGTCATTTCACTGAACATATCCATGCGTTATATGTCCGGTCTGGAGCTGGCACTGATTCTCGGCACGATCGGCGTTGGTGTCGGATTCATCATCAAGGGCTTGCTTGGCGTAAACAAGGCAGACAAAGAAGGCAAGAAACAAGGAAAAAAATAGAGAAGATAGAGGACAATTGCGAAACGAGAAATTATACGGATAATCATATATTTCGATATTGATTCGTGAATATATACGATATGTTTGGAGTTTAGAAGTTCTTAATGTTCTATGAAGATAGAAGCCATGTTTGAACACGATGTTCAAACAAGCCGCCACTGAGCCATGGACGGCGAATTGGCGGCGGTGGCGTATAATATGATTTGTGAATTAGAACATTTAGAACTTCTTAACTTCAATACATTGTATATAGAATGAATCAATATCGAAATATATGTTGAACGTATATACGTTTCGCAATTGCCTGAAAGGAAAAACAGATGATTTTAAATGTTGAGAACTTAACGCACGGTTTTGGCGACCGTGCAATCTTTAATAATGTATCATTCCGCCTGCTTGCAGGCGAGCATATCGGTCTGGTTGGTGCGAATGGCGAGGGAAAAAGTACGTTCATGAATATCGTGACCGGCACACTTGCACCGGACGAAGGCAAGGTGGAATGGAACAAACATGTGCGGGTTGGATATCTGGATCAGCATGCCGTGCTGGAGAAGGGCATGACGATTGAGGATGTTCTGAAGTCCGCTTTTTCGTATCTATTTGATATGGAGCAGAATATTAACGAGATTTATGAGAGCATGGCAGATGCGACGGACGATGAAATCGCGGAGATGATGGAAGAGGTTGGTACGCTGCAGGATATGCTGACGAACCACGATTTTTATATGATCGATGCGAAGGTCGAACAGGTGGCGCGGGCACTTGGACTTCTGGAACTGGGGCTTGACCATGATGTGACGGATTTAAGTGGCGGACAGCGTACGAAGGTACTGCTTGCGAAGCTGCTTTTGGAGAAACCGGAAATCCTGCTTTTGGACGAGCCGACGAACTATCTCGATGCGGAGCATATCGAATGGCTGAAGCGGTATCTGCAGGAATATGAGAATGCATTTATCCTGATCAGTCATGATATTCCGTTCTTAAATGATGTTGTGAATATCATCTATCATATGGAGAATCAGGAGCTGAACCGCTACGTCGGAAACTACGATAAGTTCTTGGAAGTTTATGAGGCGAAGAAGGCACAGCAGGAGGCGGCCTACCGGAAACAGCAACAGGAAATCAATGAGCTGAAGGATTTCGTGGCAAGAAACAAAGCGCGGGTTGCCACACGAAATATGGCGATGTCGAGACAGAAGAAGCTTGATAATATGGATATTATAGAGCTGGCAGCAGAGAAGCCAAAGCCAGAGTTTAATTTCAAGACTGCGAGAACACCGGGAAGATATATTTTCCAGACACACGACCTTGTTATCGGTTATGATGAGCCGCTTTCAAGTCCGCTTAACTTAGAGATGGAGCGAGGCCAGAAGATTGTGCTTACTGGTGCTAACGGTATCGGTAAATCTACATTGCTAAAGAGTATATTAGGACTTATCAAGCCTCTGTCAGGTGATGTTGAGCAGGGCGATTATCTTGAGATAGGATATTTCGAACAGGAGACTCCGGCTGGAATTGAAACTACATGTCTTGAGGAGATATGGCAGGAATTTCCAGGATATACACAGTATGAGGTTCGTTCAGCCCTTGCCAAATGTGGTCTTACAACCAAGCATATCGAGAGCAAGGTTAAGGTCCTTTCTGGTGGAGAACAGGCAAAGGTGCGTCTGTGCAAACTGATTAACCGGGAGAGCAACATTCTTGTACTTGATGAGCCTACTAACCACCTTGATGTTGATGCCAAGGATGAATTAAAAAGAGCCCTTATGGCATATAAGGGCAGCATACTTATGGTCTGCCACGAACCAGAGTTCTACGATGGTCTTGCGACTGATGTGTGGGACTGCGGAAAGTGGACAACACGTATTTAATCATTAAAGTACTCAGGGAACATTTTCCTGATTGCATCAATATTTTCAGAATATCTGCTCATATGTCTCTGTGATATATGGGCAGCTTTTTCTTTGTCTTTATTCTCGATGGCGGCTACAAGTTCTCCATGGTCTTTCAGGATTCTTCCTGTTTCTTTGCATCTGAAACTTAATATTGTAGTTCTGTCAAAATGTGGTGCCATGCTTTCGACAAGGTTATACCAAACTGTTTTGCCACACATTTTATACAGGCTTCCGTGAAATTCTTTATCAAGTGTGAAAATCTTTTCTTCATCACCGCGTTTGATATACATTTCCCATAAAGCTACATTTTCATATAATGAATCAAGCTGGTTCTTTGTCAGTATATCGCATGCTTCAACAGCAAGCTGCGCCTCAAGTACACAGCGTAAGTCGCGGAGCTGTTCTACGATATCTGTATTGACATACGAAACAAATGCTCCAATCTTAGGTTTTATCTCTATCAGCTTTGACTGTGCAAGTTCTAATTCTGCCTCGCGTAAAGGATTATTGCTGACATGCATAAGTGAGCAGAGTTCAGGTGCTTCAAGCTTCTGACCCGGCAGCAGGTTAGTGTGGACAATATTGTAAATAAGCTGTCTGAGTACATAATCTTTAGCAGCTTCATCTTCTGATTTTTCTGTAATATTTAACATAGATACCCCCAAAATGTTAATGATATATATTTTATATCATATTTTTGTAAAATTGTCTATTTTTTAACGCTTGACATTTTTGCGACTGATATATATTATATAGCACGAAATATATAACATATAGAGTAATATAAAAGATACGGAGGTTAATGATGAGTGAAACAGAAACAAAGAACAAAAAGATAACTCTCATTCACAAGCTGGCATATGGAAGTGGTAATATGCTGGGAAGCGGAGCTTTGGCGATAAGCGGGGCATGGCTTTTATATTTTTACACGACATTTTGTAATATGTCGGTTGTTAAAGCTACACTTATATTTTCAATTGCAACATATCTCGATGTAATTCTTAATCCTTTGATGGGATTTATTACAGACAGCTTTTACAGAACTAAGCTGGGAAGGAAGTTCGGACGAAGAAGATTCTTTATTCTTACAGGTATTCCGCTTATGCTTCTTTATCCAATGCTCTGGGTAAAGAATATGAATTTTTTCTATTATCTTACAACTTATATTCTTTTTGAATTTGTGTATACAAGTATTATGATTCCTTATGATACACTTGCTGTTGAGATGACTTCGGATTTTAACCAGAGAACTTATCTTACAGGATTCAAGGCAATGTTTGGAAAGCTGGCTAACTTCTTAGGCGCAGCTATTCCGGGATTCTTCATTGGAATGCTTGGCAAGGATTCACCACTGCCATTCTTCTATACAGGTGTTACATACTGCGTAATTATGATTATTTCGCTTACATTTCTCTACTTCAATTCATGGGAAAGACCTTATGAAGATGTAGCAGAGGAGAATATTCCTAATTTCGTTGAGGGAATTAAGAAACTTTTCGTTGATATTGCATCAACATTAAGAATCAAGACTTTCAGACAGCACCTTGGAATGTATCTGTTTGGATTCGGTGCGGAATGGCTTTTTACAGCGTGCTTTACTTATTATATAGTATTCTGTCTGAACCAGCCTTCAACACTTGTTTCAGAGCTTAACAGCTTAAGCAGTATCCTGCAGCTTATATCAACAGCTGTATTCATCGGTCC
>ERZ791716.716-NODE-716-length-18062-cov-2.844838_pt1 | contig 18062 bp, 12 predicted proteins | sample MGYA00510049_ERZ791716 | MGnify/ENA primary metagenome ERZ791716 (study PRJEB30046, sample SAMN00715135) | human gut metagenome | study: EMG produced TPA metagenomics assembly of the A metagenome-wide association study of gut microbiota in type 2... | reverse complement strand
GATACTCATCTCCTTCACGGACAATATTGGTACATCCGTCCGACAGGAAATAAGTCCGCAGATTTTCCCCGTTACCATACTCACACCGCATGGTCCGGGTAGAAACCATCCGCACATCAAACGTATAGGACGGACGCACATGCAACGTGTAATCACCAACCGGATAATGAGTATGAAACGGAGTAATACCCACATTCGCAGACAACTTGCCTTCCAGGCGTCCGATGATTTCCCGATATTCATCTGCATGAGCCGGATCCAGTTCCATCATCCGGCGGGCAAAAAGAGCGGTGGATGATTTGTCCGTCACTCCCGGACGACTCACTCCACGTCCCAGCACATCAAACAGCATGAAACGGCCACGAATAGTCGGATAATAAGTTTCACGCATGAATTTGCCCAGCAAAGCGACCTTCCCCTCCGGCAATTCATAATCCGTTCCCTTCGTATACATGGCAATCTGAGTAATCCCCTTCAGAATTTCATCTCCATATCCCCCAATGTACAACTGAGGGCCATGCTGAAAATAACTGTTATCATGCTGGAATCCCTCCTGCGTCGTATACACCAGCGGACTGTAAGCATTCTCAATCGCTTTCTTCAAATCAGTGGAATCCTCCGACAAACAACTCCGGTAAATCCAGTGCAAAGCGATATCCGTACGGTTGGCTCCCGTCCATTTGGCGGGATCTCCTCCGTCTGTTTTCATCCGTTCCAGTAATTTCCGTTCCAGTTCCTCCGGCAACTTCTTAGCTCCCGAACGCATCTGAATCAGCAAAATTCCCATACACTGAGGTTCAGCTATCTGATTATACCACCAGTTATGACACCAGGGATTCCGTTCATGGCCTGAATCTTGTCAAACAAACGGTCATCAGCATAATACGGATTCTCCGGATTTGTATAGGCAAAGACAAAATCACTCACACGCTGCAGGTGAACCAGCGGAGGCCAGTCCGTACGCTGGATACTTCCATAATCAACATCTGTAAAGGCTCCCTCCCGATAAAAGGACAAAGCCTCATCAATGGAAGGGTTCTTGCTGAAATCCTGCCTGATCTTCTGCATCAGGATCTCAAAATCACTTCCGGAGGTTACCTCTGCCGAAAGGCTCATGCTTCCCAAGAAGCAACCACAGACCAGAAGCAGTTTTCTGACTTTATTCATTATATAAACATTCAAATGACTCATTTCAATCTCTTTTTCTGACTGTAAATTACTTCTTCACCGGCATCATCTTCATACGGATATATCCCTTGCCGGACTTGCCCTTGAGCACAATGCCGATACGGCTGTAAGCCGGTGAATTCACTTCCACCGTATCACTCGTAAATGAAACAGGAGCCGATGACTCAATCCACACCTGCATCTTTTCATTTCCGGAAGAGAGTTCCAGACAATTTCCGGATACAACTTTCCACTGGGCCCGTGTGGTCAGTGCCGTTTCAAAGCTGACAGGTTTCGCACATTCAAAAACATCTTCGACGACAAAACTTCCACCTTCCCGGCGGTCATACGCGAAAGTACGCTCCAGTCTGTCCAGTCCTTCAACTGAAGAATAAGCTGATTTCATATCCAGACGGCAGACATCCGTCGAATCACTCAGCCGGCGTTCCAGCACTTTTCCTTCCGCTTTCCGTCCTGTATCCTGCCATTTGCCATCCACCACCGGAACCGGATGACCGTATGAATTCTTGATCGGATAACGATAAGCATTCTCACTGAAGAAGTCGCCCGGATAAGAGAACGGGCCGCCCATATCTCCTGCCATAGTCTGATCTCCCTGTACGACAACAAACGAACCGACATCATTGTGATTATGACTGTCATCATTGTGACCGGCCTTGAAAGAAACTCCCAGGCGGCAGGAACTTCCCACCACCGGACGTGCAATGACAATTCCTGCCATTTCATAACAGGCATGCAACGGATCCGACTCTTCTTCCAGCACCCGGTTCATTTCGGGAGTCATTTCCACCGGCCATGCCTGATGAGGAAACATACTGATGAAATGCAGAGACAGATTGTCCATCGGCGGAATGGAACAGGTTTCTTCTCCCGTTTCCAGCCCCAATGCCCGGTTACAGTAATCCGTCACAAAAGTATCAGGTGAAATCCCGATCCGGCAATCCGAGTAAGCCGGGCAAACCCGATTCTGAATCTGTATCTTTTCTCCGTAACGGGCCAGACGGACGAACTTCGGCAAACGGAAGAAATCAATCTGTCCCTGAGTAGCCCGGCACACCTCTTCACGTAAAGTGATAAATGCCCCAAAGCCATAATTATAATAACCGACTCCTTCCCGGCAGTATCCGTCATCAGCATATCCTTCCATCCCATACGACTGGTATTTCTCGGCAGCTGCCACGAAATAAGCCCGCTCTTCCTTATCAGGAAGCAAAGCCAGTGCTGCTCCGGTCACCCCGGCCAGGCAGACAGAATTCCAGTTGTTCTTCACCGTAAACCAATAAAACGGCTTTGTCTCTTCCAGACATCGGCGAATGGGACGGAATACTTTCTCACGGAAAGCGCAATTCACCAGAGCACGTGTCTCTATCGGCAACCGGTCATCCAGCAGACGCACACACTGCGCAAACGTATTGCCAGCCGTAGCCACCACCAGATCTACATAATAATCCGTACCGTTATAATTGCGCAGATCGCGGTCATGGGCCGGAATTGACCATGGCTTCTGGCGGCACAGTTCCTCCATTCCCCTGATAATGGCCGGCAGGAAACGCTTTTTGTTCTCCATACACTCTGCCAGTACGAGCCGCCAGAGATACTGATAACGGGCATTCATCATGTTTTCGCCCGGCAAACGGATTTCCGTCTTGTTCAGGTGCAGATAAAGTGAATCCACAAAAGGAGGCATTCCTTTCTCCAGACTTTCGGAAGCCAGCTTCAGAATATTCTGTCCTTCGGGAGTCTGCAACAATTGGTTCCAATGCTCCCTGTTTTTATAGGTCAGTCCCAGTCCCTGCGGCTTGTCGGGCAACATGGCAGCAATTTCACGCACCCGTTCAGAAGAAATATTTTTTTCTGTTCCTTCCCCGGATGCCATCCGATAGATTTCCGTTCCGGCCAGCAGGAAGGCTCCCGGCCCGTAAGGTTCAGTCATCTGACGCGCCACTTTACGGGGATCCGCTCCCACAGGCTGTACATATCCCAGTCGTCCATCTTCTTCGACTGCCGAAAGCAGAGCCTTCCATCCCTTTTCAACCGCAGGCAAAAAACGCTCACGCGAAAGCAGACCCTCATTGACACCGTACGCCAGTCTGTAGACATAGAATCCGGTTCCGCTCGTCTCAGGAGAAGGATACGACTCCGGATCCAACAGACTGGCCGACCAAAAACCATCCGCACGCTGCAAGCCTACCAGCCGCTCACACATCTCTACAAAAAGGTTCTCATAAAACGGACGCGACTTATGTCCGCGCGGCAGTTCACGAAGGATCTCCACCAGTCCGCCAATCACCCATCCGTTTCCGCGTCCCCAGAACACCTTCCGGCCATTGGCCTCTTTCTGTCCGATGTAACGATGGTCGCGGTAAAACAGATGTTCCTCCCGGTCAAACAGATGATCATACGTAGCCCGATATTCCCGGTCCATAAAACGAAGATATTTCTTGTCGCCCGTTATGGAATACAGACGGGCATACACCGGAGGAGCCATAAACAACGCATCACACCAGGTCCAGCGTTCCAGCGTAGAAGCATCCCCATAGTCGAGTGCAAACGAACCCTTCGACGGATGACTGATCACCCAGTCAATACGTGCCTGAGAAGGGATCAGCATTTCCTGGCGGCCATACTTGCGATAAAGGTCCAGATACATCTGGGCCACACAGACATCATCGGCATGGTACATCCGCTGATCCACCTGCCAGTAGTTTCGTGCCCCCAGCTTCCTGAGCCATTCATAGTACATTCCATCCCCGTTCTCGGTCTCAGCTATTGCTGCCCAGCGGGACAAACCCAAATAAAAAGTCGCATTCACCCAGTTCAATTGTCCGTGAACCACTTCCCGGCTATGTGCAATCTGCCAGTCGGCCACCCGTCTCATGGACTGGCGTACATCCGATTTGACAAAGATACATTGTGCCTGCACCCCCAATGCCAGGAAAAGCATCCATAGAATAAGCAGTTTCCGTTGATTCATATATTACATCTGTTAGGTTAATAAATGATATTCTTTCAGGCTGAAAATTTAGCTTCTTCCCCTGAAGTTTAACCTTTAAAATTGTCCGATATAACTGGACATTCTGTACATCTTTCCTTTTATTCCATTAGAGAAAACAAGTGTTATCCCTAGAGAAAACTGTTGTTCTCTCAGCACGAAACAAAAGTTTTCTTCTGGTGAAACTTTTGTTTCCACTAGGTGGAACAAAAAATTCCACTAGGTGGAACTCTCTTCACCGACCGTATTCTGAGCCCGCATCGTATAGAGAATTTTTCGTCTTTCTGCTTTCTGTTTCTAAAAAAAGACGGCACCCGGAGTCCCCTCCCGATGCCGTCTGACCAGTTGATTCAGTTTCTCATAGCAATTCTGATTCACATCAGTAACGAGTCAGAATACCTTTTTTATTCCCCCAAATTCTCAAAGGTATTCTTCCGATCTATGTAATCAACTTCACCTGAATTCTGATAATAAACCTCTGCCAGTTTCAGATATTTGGAATATAGTGCTTTCACTATTCCCACTTCATCTCCTTCTGTAACAGGCATCCGTACCTTGTGAGGCGTATTGACGAATTCCAGTTCCCAATCCCCAAGTTCTGAATAGAAAGCATTTGCCCTGAAAGCTTCGCGTCCGTAAACCATCGGCAGGTTGTCTTCCGTATAAGACGTTCCGTTCTTCAGACAACCGGCAAGCATGGCATAAAACTTCTGCCAGCGTTTCAGATAATATTTGCCGATCAGTCCTCCCCATTCTCTCCACGAGTAATCAAAAATGAGAGGATCTCCATCTGCCCCCCAAATAGTCACCAGAGCCGTTGCGTTTCTTTCAAACTGATTCTTTTCTTCTTCCGTATCTCCCCAGGAACGGGCATCGGCAAGCCAACGGTCAAAATTAAATTCCGGGCGAGTCCGCAACAGAGTGTCCACATCCGTCAGCAGTTCCAGGAATCGCCAGCTGTGTAATTCAAATCCCTTTTCGTCTCCCTCTTCAAAGGCCTTGGCCGCCTCCTTGTGAATGGCCTGTCCTAGATTTGTCATAATCTGACGCTGGAGATCCATGATATCAAACCGATAAGCCTCTGAAGTCTTCAAGACACCTGCATCTTTCAGCATAAAAGCCTGTGCCTCGATCAGCAGCCAGGGAGAATACGGAATCCCCAGTCCGGCATTAGGACCGGACTTCTTGACATGCAAGGCCGGGCGGGCAGCAATGATGGAACTGAGTTCCGTTCCGTTGGTTCCCGGACGATAAGGACCTTCCAGCAAAAGCAACAAAGCCTTATGAGTGTTTTCCCACTTGCTGCCGTATCTGCGCAAGGCATATTCCTTCAGCCATCCGTCGAGTTCAACCTTTCCTTTCTGTAAAGGCATCTCGAAAGCCAGTTCATAATACAACGGATTCTGCTCAATGCCTTCCATAAACAATCCGCTGCCGCAAACATTCGGAGAAAGACTGACCGCCGCTTCATACTGATTACCGGCCAGCAGAGGCAAATCCCCGTGCATATTGATCCGTCCGCCGAAATTATGAAGATTACCGGCTACGACAGGATATCCCCAGCAGGCATTGCGCTGCGTACATTTACTGCCATTCAGATCCAGTATCAGCAAATGTTCTTCAGGCACCGCCTTCACGATCGGTTCTCTCAGACTCCAGGCCTGCATAGCCCACAAGGAATGAGGATCAAACTCCTGGAAAAGAGTATGAATGGAACGTCCGACAGCCGACAGATATTCCGGCGTATCTACAGGAGGACGGCTTTCATGGAAAGGATCTGCCGCATAGACTCCATGCGCACCAAACAATTTCTTTTCTTCTTCAAGGAAATCTCTTCCTATCACCTGAAAAAGAGAATCCGTAGGATCAAGTTGTGCTGCTCCCTTAAATCCACACCAGGAAGGTTGCGGCTGTATCTTGGCTTCAGGATACTTTTCCTTCAGTTCACGGGGAACATATCCGGAGAATCCCTGCTGGATCGGTTTCATTCCCAGTTCCAGCTCCCGTCTGATGATCTGTTGTCCCAGAACCACATGCTTATCAATCCATGATTTGGGCAAAGGACCTCCATAACTTTGCAAATTCTGCATCCATTGCCATGCTGCATGCGAAGGTGCGGCAAGAAAAGAACGGGCTTCCTCATCCGTAAACCGATGTTTGAGAAGTGTATTGTACCACACTGCTTCCAGGCCTACAACTGACAAAGGCATATTGATAGAATTCATTGCCATATAATCAATCTCCCTTTGCCATCTGTCCCAGTTCCACCAGGCAGCAGAATAGCTCAGTGTGCAATAATTCATGTAAACCCGATACTTCCCGTGAATCGTATTACGGACTGTTTCCGAAGGCAAAGGCAGCTTCTCCGGTAAATCCAGATGATCGCCCAGCCAGGAGATATGTACCTTGCAGACATACTTCAAATATTGATTGAAAGCAGTAGCCAATGCCACCGGATTGTTTCCCCGCAGCACAACCTTTCCGTCTTTTGACGAGATCTCATAGACATCCTCTCCTTCCTGCGCACTGATCAGTTCCAGAACAAACTGGTCACCATAACCGGGCGTTACCCGTTCGATCAGAGCATACGCAACTTCCACCGGAGAAACCGGCTTCGCAAATCCTGTGACAGCTATGAACAATCCCAGAAGCAATATCCACTTTATTTTCTTCATAATTCTTTTTTGAAGTAGTCTTTATAAATCAAACTTACTCTATCTCCAAAGGATAATATGGAATATCAACTTCGCATCCTGTCCCGGTTATGTGAAGTTTTCCGGGAGCAAAAGTATCTCCATTTAACCATATTCATTATCAAAATCTTCCTCAATACATAGACATATTTTCCTTGTTACTGACCAAATAGGTTAAAACAGAGCAAAATACAAGTCCAATGGACAATCCTGTCACCTTTCACGTACAATATTGCAGTCTGCTTAAAAAGAAAGGAAGTACCTTGCACACTCAAATAATTAACAGTAGAAAAATGAAACGTGAACTGATTCTTCTGACCTTATTGAGCCTGCTCCTTTTCCCAGGGATTCATGCCTCTGGTTCCAAGTCTTCTTCTCCTGCTCTGGAAGTAAATATAGACTGGGCAAAGTTTATGAGCGAGCAGGATATGATCTGGGAAGTACTTCCCCAGGCATGGTATGAAGCTCCGTTCATGGGGAATGGAACTTTGGGACTTATGGTCTGGTATGAACCCAAGCTGAATGCCATCCGGCTGGAAACCGGAAACAGTCTGGTCCATGATCATCGTCCGGAAAAGGGACTATTTGGCAATCCACGCCTTCTGACAGGACACTTCCTGCTTCAGCCTCAGGGGAAAATAACTGGAGGAACCATACGGCTTGACTTATGGAATGCGGAAATGAGAGCTGAGATACAGACAACTGAAGGAAGTTTTCAGCTGGAAGCTATGGTGAATGCCGCCACTCCTGTTATTCAAACAAGATGGAAATTACAGAAAGAAGAAAACATTTCCATAAAATGGATACCGGCCTCAGCCAATAGTCCACGCTACCAGTACGGACTAACTCCTGCCGGAAGCTGGATGACAATGCCTGAAAGTTACACCGAAAATCCTCCGGCCAAAGTAAAGCTTTCCCCAAAAGGAGGAATAAGCCTGCAAACCTTACCCGCCGGAGGAGAAACTGCCATATACTGGCAAACAGACAAATCTTCCGAATGGCATGAACTATGGATCAATGTAGCACATTCCTATCCGGAAAGGAATGCATGCAAAGTAGCCGAAGAAACAGTCATTCGTGCACAACAACAAGGATGGAATTCACTCAGGACAACGCATCAGCAATGGTGGCATAACTTCTATCCGGCCAGTTTCTTCTCTGTTGACGACGGCATTAAAGAAAGTTTCTACTGGATTCAACTGTACAAACTTGCTTCAGCCACACGTGCCGACGGGGCATTAATTGACAATACAGGTCCCTGGCTGACCGTCACTCCCTGGCCTAATGCGTGGTGGAACTTAAATGTCCAACTGACTTACTGGCCTTTAAATACGTCCAATCATCTGGATCTCGCCCGATCACTCGAAAATGCGATCTATGGCAACATAGAAAACTTGCGTACAAATATTCCGGAACCTTACCGTTATAACTCATTAGGCATCGGAAGAACTTCCGATCTGGAATGTGCATCCGAAACCGTAAGAATCCCAGGAAAAGATCCAACGGCTGAAATCGGACTGTTGACCTGGACTTGCCACAATCTATGGCTGATTTACCGTCATAAAATGGATGATCAGTTATTGAAAGAACATCTGTTTCCTGTTCTGAAAGGATCGATCAATTATTACCTGCATTTCCTTTATAAAGGGAAGAATGGCCGGCTGCATCTACCGGTTACTTACTCTCCGGAGTATGGATCAGCAGAAGACTGCAATTTTGATCTGGCACTCTTAAAATGGGGATGCCAGACTCTGACCGAGATCTGTAAGCGATTAGGCATCAAAGACTGTCAGGAAAAAGAATGGAGGGACGTTCTAAAGAATCTAACTTCATTTCCCTGTAACCAAGACGGGCTGATGATCGGACGAAATGTTCCATACAGTTCATCTCATCGTCATTTCTCCCACCTCATGTCTGCATATCCGCTTCATCTGCTCAATCCGGAAAATCCGGAAGAGCGAGCACTTATCGAACGCTCACTGACTCACTGGCTGAGTAAACCGGAAGGGCTCCGCGGATTTTCCTTTACCGGGGCCTCATCACTATATGCCTTGCTTGGAAAAGGAAACCAATCACTGGATTGTCTGAATAGTCTCTTTGACAAACTGCTCGGAGTAAATACACTCTATCAAGAGTCAGGCCCTGTCATCGAAACGCCCTTATCCGGAGCTCAGTCGGTCCACGACATGTTGTTACAAAGCTGGGGAAACAAAATACGTGTCTTTCCCGCTGTTCCCTCTTTGTGGAACAACCTGAATTTCCACAACTGGCGTACAGAAGGAGCTTTTCTGATCAGTGCACGCAGAACAAATGGAAAAACGGAATTCATCCGGATTTTGAGTGAAGCTGGAGAACCTTGTACCATCGTTACAGACATACAGAAACCGATCTTTGAAGGTAAACGAAATTTCCAAACTCAGCAAACAGCCCCGAATACCTACGTCATAGACCTGAAAAAAGGAGAAGAAGTATTTATCAGAAACTCCGATACTCCAACAACCTTCACGATCAGTCCACAGACAGGAGATTCTCATCTTTCAAGAGTCTATAATCCTTTCGGAAAAAAAGCACTGCACTGATCTTCCGTTTTTTACAAATAATATGATGGAATCGTACAATTATACAAAAGAAAGTAGAAATGGAAAAAATCATAGGTTTTTCCGTACAATAGCATCAGTTCCCTCACAGGGAAATGCACTAATATTGCGACTGAAAAGAATTGTCATTTTAATAGATAAACCAAAACCATGAAGAAACTGAAAAACAAAATCCTTATCGGATGTGCATGCATGTTGGCATCAAGCTTTACAGGTTGTGCTCCTCAAAAACAAGATCAGAAAGAATCTTCCTGGCCTCAGGCCGCACTTCAAAATGCAACACGTCAGCTGACTCTTTCACTGGACAGCACAGGACGTGACGGAAATGTTCGCACTCCCGTCACTCTCACTCCGTCCGGCAAGGTTTATTACTGTTCTCCCGAAGACTGGCGGAGCGGATTTTATGCCGGCAGTCTGTGGTATCTGTATGAACTGACGGCAGACACAGCCCTGTTGAACCCTACCATCCGTCACACCGAAACTCTGGAAAGCGCCAAAAACCTGACCTGGCATCATGATATCGGATTTATCATCAACTGTAGTTTCGGAAATGCCCTCCGTCTGACAGGCGACCGCCGCTATGCAGAAGTCATGACCCAGGCTGCACGTTCTCTCTGCACCCGCTTCCGCCCCGCAGCAGGAGTAATCCAAAGCTGGGATGTCAACGGCAACAGCTGGCAGGCCAAACGGGGATGGAAATGTCCCGTCATCATAGACAACATGATGAATCTGGAACTTCTTTTCGAAGCAACCAAACTGACAGGCGACTCCACCTTCTGCCGCGTAGCCCTCTCGCACGCCGACCGCACTCTGAAGGAACAGTTCCGGCCCGATGGAAGCTGTTTCCATGTAGTTGACTATGACCCTCAGGATGGCACCGTACGCAGCCGTCAGACTGCTCAAGGATATGCTGACAGTTCTGCCTGGTCACGCGGACAGGCATGGGCCATCTACGGATATACCGTCTGCTACCGTGAGACTGGCCGGCAGATCTATCTGGACCAGGCGCTCAAGACATTCAACTTCATGAAAAACCATCCTCATATGCCCGCTGACCGCGTTCCTTACTGGGACATGGACGCTCCCGGCATTCCGAACGAACCCCGCGACGCATCTTCAGCGACAGTGATTGCCTCGGCTCTCTACGAAATCAGTACCTTCGATGTTCCGCAGGCTGAAGAATACCGGACATACGCCGACAGCATCATGTCATCGCTTACTTCGCCGGACTATACGGCTGCTCCGGGCACTAACGGACTGTTTCTGCTGATGCACAGCGTAGGAAGCATCCCCCACAACAGCGAAATCGACGTGCCGCTCAACTATGCGGACTATTACTACATGGAAGCGCTCAAGCGCCGCAATGATATAGACAAGGCATCTAATAAATAATTCCTTAAAGAAAAGAACTATGAAGAAAAATCAGACACTGACCAGCCGGATTCGTACATTCCTGCTGGTTCTGCTGGCCTGCACCATGACAGGAAACGTGCAAGCCCGTACCCCCAACAACTCTTCCCCCTCCCCCCGTCAGCAGTGGGCCGACCTCTGTTACCGCATCGCCCGGCCTGTGCTGGAAAACATGAGCAGGGGAGAACTCCAGAAGAACATGCAGCTGGAGTTGAGCCCCACCTGGGACGGACGCGACAGGCGGGTGGCCTACATGGAGACCTTCGGCCGCCTGATGGCAGGCCCCGCCACGCCCTTTCCTCCCCTCCTTTTCGGCATCGTCGAGGGTGGCGCCGCCCCAGCCGGCGCCGCCAGTGGGCGCTGAAGGCATACCGCAACGCAGTTGATCCCGCAAGCCCCGACTGCCTGCTCTGGAAAGGCCCCACGCAGATTCTGGTAGATGCAGCCTATCTGGCCGAAAGCTTCCTGCGGGCTCCCGAAGCCACCTGGAAGCAGCTCGACAAGGAAACGCAGCAGCGCTACATCCAGCGCTTCAAGGAACTGAGAGTGATCCGTCCGGCCTACAACAACTGGCTGCTCTTCCGCGCCATGACCGAAGCCTTCCTGATGAGCATCGGAGAAGAAGCCGACCAGTATGCCCTGACTGTTGCCGTCAACAAGATCAACGAATGGTATCTCAGCGACGGATGGTACTCCGACGGACCGGAGATGGCCCTCGACTATTACAACTCCTACGTCATCCATCCCATGTACATCGAAGTGCTCGAAACCTGCAAGGCCTGCGGCTTCTGGACCCCCGTCACCCCGCAGCTGGCCGTCAGACGCATGCAGCGCTTCAACGTGTTCCTCGAACGCCTGATCTCCCCCGAAGGCACCTACCCCGCTTTCGGACGCTCCGTGGTCTACCGCATGGGAGCCTTCCAGACCATGGCCATGGCCGCCTGGAAATACGGACTCCCCGAAGGAATCAGCAACGGACAGTGCGCGCTGACCGCCGTCATGAAGAACATGTTTGCCGTGGAAGGAAACTTCAACTCTTCGGGCTTCCTGCAGCTGGGCTTTGCCGGACACCAGCCCGGCCTGGCCAACTACTACACGAACAACGGAAGCCTGTATATGACCTCGCTCGTGTTCATGCCCCTGGGACTGCCGGCCGACCATCCTTTCTGGACAGATCCCGCCGAGCCGTGGACCTCGCAGAAGGCATGGAGCGGACAGCCCTTCCCCATCGACGGACACCACTCGCTGCGGACGGAATAAAGACAACCCTTAAAAAAACAAACAATATCTGATCTTATGGTAAACTTTTCACTTGAAGGTAAGACAGCCCTGGTTACCGGAGCTTCTTACGGCATAGGATTCGCCATCGCCACAGCTTTTGCCGAGGCAGGTGCAACCATCGTTTTCAATGACATCCGGCAGGAACTGGTCGACAAGGGACTAGCTGCCTACCGCGAAAAAGGAATCCAGGCCCACGGATACGTGTGCGACGTGACCGACGAGGAAGCGGTGAAGGCTTTCATCGCCCGCGTGGGACAGGAAGTGGGAACCATCGACATTCTGGTGAACAACGCCGGAATCATCAAACGCATCCCCATGTGCGAAATGTCGGCCGCAGAATTCCGCCAGGTGATCGACGTCGACCTGAACGCCCCGTTCATCGTCTCCAAGGCAGTCATCCCCGGCATGATCCGCAAGGGACACGGAAAAATCATCAACATCTGCTCCATGATGAGCGAACTGGGACGCGAAACCGTCTCTGCCTATGCGGCTGCCAAGGGCGGACTCAAGATGCTCACACGCAACATCGCTTCGGAATACGGCGAATACAACATCCAGTGTAACGGCATCGGGCCGGGCTACATCGCCACTCCCCAGACCGCACCACTCCGTGAACGTCAGGCCGACGGATCGCGCCATCCCTTCGATGCATTCATCGTGGCCAAGACTCCGGCTGCCCGCTGGGGAACTCCGGAAGATCTGATGGGACCGGCCGTGTTCCTGGCTTCCGAAGCATCCGACTTCGTCAACGGACACGTGCTGTATGTCGACGGAGGTATTCTGGCTTATATCGGAAAACAACCCAAATAACTCCGGTTCCCATGAACATGCACATCAGTCTTCCTTCCGTCATCCGGCGGAAAAGCATACCGGCAGGGCTTCTGGCTCTGCTGGCGGCCGGATGCGTCCCGGATTCCGGAACACAGGTCACGGTAGAAAATCCGCTTCCGTCCGACCGCGTAAACGAAATCGTGGAGATTCCTCTTTCCGCTCTCGGGCAGGAAGCGGGACAGGAGAACGGCAGCACGCTGGTCGTAACGGACGGCCGGGGAAAGCAGGTCCCGTCGCAGATCACATTCGACGGGAAGCTGATCTTCCCGGCCAGCGTGAAAGCCGGTTCCAGTGCCCGGTATCAGATCCGGAAAGGAAATCCCGACACCCTCTCAGTCATAGCCTGCGGACGGCATTATCCGGAGCGCATGGACGATATCGCCTGGGAAAACGACAAGGCGGCCTACCGGGCATACGGTCCGGCGCTGGAAGCAAGCGGCGAACGGGCATGGGGATATGATGTCTTTACCAAATCGGTCAGTGAACCGGTTGTGGAGATGCGCTATGCACGCGAACTCGATCCGCAGGCACGCGCAAAGATCAGTGCCTGGCGGAAAGAAGGCAGAAAAGAACAGGCCGACAGTCTGGCACAGGCCATTTCCTATCACGTTGACCACGGAAACGGAATGGACTGCTACAGCGTCGGGCCTACATTGGGTGGAGGTACGGCAGCCCTGATGACCGCTGACTCCATGCTGATCTATCCCCGCTGCTACAAAGAGTATGAGATACTGGACAACGGCCCCCTGCGGTTCACCGTACGGCTGAAATATGCCCCGTTCACTGCCGGAAGCGACACTTCCGTCGTGGAAACCCGCCTGATCAGTCTGGACTACGGTTCTCACCTAAACCGTACGGAAGTCAGCTACGGCGGACTCCGGCAGAGCCCGCCCGCCGCATCCGGCATCGTCATCCACCCGCAGAATCCGGACGGCTACGTCTGCCAGCCGGATAAAGGATACGTGGCCTACGCCGACTCAACCGACAATCCGCACGGGAACAACGGTATCATCTATCTGGGAATGGTCTTCCCCCAGCCTTTGTCTCACGCCGCTCCCCAATGGTTCACCCCCGATGAAAGGAAACAGCACGGCGGGGCCCTGGGACATGTTCTCGGCATCGGAACGTATCAGCCGGACTCCACGTGGACTTATTACTGGGGAAGCGGATGGAGCAAAGCAGGCATCGGATCCATGGAACAGTGGAACGCCTGTCTGGAAGACTTCGCAAAGAAACTTCAGACTCCTCTCCGGATAACCGTAGAATAACCGCCGGAAGGCAGAAAGCAAGTTGCCGGAAAAAACAGAAGGATATACCTTAACAAACCGATCTATCAGAAAAATATGGAACAAGTATTCAATTATATCATCGGCCTGGGAGCCGCGGTCATGATGCCGGTCATTTTCACCATTTTGGGAATATGCGTCCGGATTCCTTTCGGAAAAGCGCTCAAAAGCGGTCTGCTCGTAAGAGTGGGATTCATCGGACTGTCTGTAGTAACTGCCCTGCTGACATCCAGCCTGGGAGAACCGCTGAAACGGGTAACGGAAATCTACGGACTCAATCTGGGCATCTTCGATATGGGATGGCCCGCTGCTGCTGCCGTAGCCTACAACACATCAGTGGGAGCTTTCATCATTCCCGTTTGCCTGGGGGTAAATATCCTCATGCTTCTGACACGTACGACACGCACCGTCAACATTGATCTCTGGAACTACTGGCATTTTGCCTTCATCGGTGCCGTAGTCTATTTTGCTTCGGACAATATCTGGTGGGGGTTCTTTGCAGCCATCATCTGCTACATCATCACACTGGTCATGGCGGATCTCACCTCCCGGAAGTTCCAGCAATACTACAACAACCTGGAAGGGATCTCTATTCCCCAACCTTTCTGCCAGGGCTTCGTCCCTTTTGCAATCGTAGTCAACAACCTGTTTGACCGGATTCCCGGAATCAACCGGCTGAACATCGATGCGGAAGGTATGAAGCGCAAATTCGGTATTCTGGGCGAACCCCTGTTCCTGGGAGTTGTGGTGGGTTGTGCCATCGGAGCACTGGCGTGTCAGAACAGCCGGGAGCTGATCAACGGCATTCCTTCCATTTTAGGATTAGGTATCAAAATGGGAGCAGTCATGGAGCTGATTCCCCGGATCACCTCGCTCTTCATCGAAGGACTCCGCCCCATTTCCGATGCTACCCGCGAACTGGTTGCCCGCCGCTTCAAAAACAGTTCGGGACTGAACATCGGTGTGAGCCCGGCTCTTGTCATCGGACATCCCACCACCCTGGTCGTTTCCTTATTGCTGATTCCGGCCACTCTGTTCCTGTCAGTCATCCTTCCCGGAAACCAGTTTCTGCCGCTTGCCTCACTTGCAGGCATGTTCTATCTGTTTCCGGCCGTACTCCCCATAACCAGAGGGAATGTTCTGAAAACTTTTCTGGTAGGACTGACCGCTATCCTTGTCGGACTCTATTTCGTTACAGACCTGGCTCCGTTCTTTACCCAGGCAGCTCAGGATGTATATCTCCGCACTCAGGATAGTGCCGTTCTGATTCCGGAAGGATTTCAGGGAGGAGCACTTGATTTTGCTTCGAGCCTGTTCTCCTGGGTGATCTTCCATCTCGTCTATCATTTCAAGATAGCCGGAGCAATCGTTCTGGTACTGATAACACTGGCCATGGCCATTTATAACCGCCGCCAGATTATCCGGCAGACGGCCCAGGAAACCAGCCGGCAGAACCCGTAAGGAACCAGGCCGGAAACAAAAAGCTTAGTAAAAACAACTTATTATAACACTAAACAGATGAAAAGACTCGTATTTCTCATGGCACTGGGATTGACAACCCTCACTTCCTATGCACAGATCAATGTACACATGCAAACGGCATGTAACCCGCAAGACGTAAAAACCTACGATACAGAACGCCTTCGCAGCAGTTTCCTGATGGAAAAAGTCATGTCGCCCAATGAAATCAACCTGACCTATTCCATGTACGACCGTTTTATTTTCGGCGGAGCCATGCCGGTCAGCAAGGAACTCTCACTCGATACTTTTGACGCTCTCAAAGCTCCCTACTTTCTTTACATCCGGGAACTCGGTGTCATTAATGTAGGAGGAGAAGGTATTGTCACCGTTGACGGAAAAGAATATACCCTGAATTTCAAAGAAGCCCTGTATGTGGGACGAGGAAACAAGAAAGTAACCTTCCGCAGCAAAGATGCATCACAGCCGGCCAAGTTCTATCTGAACTCCGCGACTGCCCACCATGCTTACAAAACCCAGCTTGTCACCATTGACGGACGAAAAGGATCGATCAAAGCCAATTCCTTTGCTGCCGGAAAGATGGAAGAAAGCAATGACCGCGTGATCAATCAGCTGATTGTAGGCAATGTACTTGAAGAAGGCCCCTGCCAGTTGCAGATGGGACTCACAGAACTGAAACCCGGAAGCGTATGGAACACAATGCCTGCTCACACGCACAGCCGCCGCATCGAAGCTTACTTCTACTTTAATGTTCCCCAGGGAAACATGATCTGCCATCTGATGGGAGAACCCCGGCAACAACGCCTGCTCTGGATGAACAACGAACAGGCAGTGATGTCACCAGAATGGTCAATCCATGCAGCTGCAGGAACCAGCAACTATATGTTCATCTGGGGAATGGCCGGAGAAAACCTGGATTACAACGATATGGATAAAATTCCATACACTGAAATGAGATAAAATCCGCCCCCCCAGCATACAAGCTGGCGAAAACCCGGAACAAGCAGAAAATACCAGACTGAAGAAAATCCCAACGCACAAGGAGACTTCCAACCTGAGGAAAATCCCAATACACAAGGAGAGTACCAGACTGGTAGAATAAAGAATACAAGACAAAAAGGAAACAATCATGGCAAAGATCATCACTATGGGCGAAATTATGCTTCGCCTTTCAACTCCGGGAAACTCCCGGTTCATACAAACGGACTGTTTCGATGCAGTTTATGGAGGAGGAGAAGCCAATGTAGCCGTCAGTTGCGCCAACTACGGACATCAGGCTTCATTCATCACCAGGCTTCCGGCACACGAAATCGGTCAGGCCGCAATCAATGCCTTAAGACGATACGGAGTGGACACTTCATACATCGCACGGGGAGGAGAACGCATCGGCATCTATTACCTGGAAACCGGTTCCGCCATGCGCCCCAGCAAAGTCATCTATGACCGTGCCCACTCGGCCATGGCAGAAGCCGTCCCCGAAGACTTTGATTTCGACGCAATCATGCAGGAAGCCGACTGGTTCCACTGGAGCGGCATCACACCCGCCCTCTCAGCCGGTGCAGCCCGACTCGTACAGGCCGCCTGTGAAGCAGCCCGCCGGCAGCACGTTACCGTGTCGGCAGATTTGAACTACCGCCGGAAACTCTGGACTCCCGAACAGGCCCGGGAAACAATGCGTCCCTTAATGAAGTACGTTGATGTCTGCATCGGAAACGAAGAAGATGCAGAACTTTGCCTGGGTTTCCATCCCGAAGCAGATGTCCGCGCCGGAAAAACCGATGCGGAAGGCTACAAGGAAACCTTCCGGGCCATGGCCAGTGAATTCGGATTCCGCTATGTAGCTTCCACGCTCAGAGAATCCTACTCCGCTTCCCACAACGGATGGAAGGCACTGATCTACGACAGCCGGGAAACCAACCCGGAATGCCAGTTCCATCAGTCCCGCCATTATGACATTGCTCCCATCGTGGACCGCGTAGGAGGCGGAGACGCTTTTGCCGCCGGCATTATCCACGGACTGCTGACAGCCACTCCGGCACAGGCCGTCGAATTCGCAGCTGCCGCCTCTGCCCTGAAACACACGGTCGAAGGCGATTTCAATCTGGTATCTGCGGCTGAAGTGGAAGCCCTGGCCGGAGGAGACGGAAGCGGCCGCGTACAACGGTAACCCCTCCGGCTGAATCAGGAAATTCAGGACCGGAACACTGTCTGAAGCATATTAAGAAACCATTTGAATATTGAAATATGGCAAGATTTGATAAAATAGCCGTCATGGAAAAGATCGGCTCCACGGGCATGGTTCCCG
>ERZ791716.714-NODE-714-length-18080-cov-5.243883_pt1 | contig 18080 bp, 17 predicted proteins | sample MGYA00510049_ERZ791716 | MGnify/ENA primary metagenome ERZ791716 (study PRJEB30046, sample SAMN00715135) | human gut metagenome | study: EMG produced TPA metagenomics assembly of the A metagenome-wide association study of gut microbiota in type 2... | reverse complement strand
TTGTTGCTCAGGAACTTATAAATAAAGTTAAATCAAAGTGTTGCGGAATTAAGGAATATAACATTATCTATAATTTGTAATGCATTATCAACAAAATAATCATCACTATCAAGTAAAATGCAGAAATCACCTTTTGCTGCTTTTATAGCTGCATTTCGTGCAGCATTTGTACCTTTATTTTTATTAAAGCTGATATAATTTATATGTGAGTATTTTTCCAAGTACTTATGTACGATTTGAGAAGTTCTATCACTTGATCCATCATTTACAATGATGTGTTCAATTTGTACACCAAATTTTAATTGGTTTATTACACTTTCTATGCATCGGAATATACAATCTTCACGATTATATACAGGAGTTATTATTGAATATATCATAAAAATTTAAGCCTTATAAGATCTACAATAAGTGCGATTTTATCCTTTATATAATTATTAAACCATTTAATATTATATGATTTAAACCTGTTCACATATCTTGAATATTAGGTTTGTTTTAAACATTTTATCCAATATTTATTATATGGATAACATACCTCGGGTACCCACGGCTTTCGTGAATTTGTAAAATGAATAATAGCAGGGTCTTTTTATTCCTTCTTTCCATTCTAACAAATATTTCTTTATTATTTTATTACGTAAGCCAAAGGCTAGATTAGTAACATTATATATGTAAGGCAAACATCCTATATCATTTTGGAATACATAATTAATTATGTCCTGATCATTAATGAAAGTCATATTACCTTTGTTCTTTTTTACAAAATTTTCAAATTTCCCTTGATTATAAGCCTCTCTCCACTTAACCACTATTTATGTATGGAGAGTCATAATCTATTCCATATCTAACTTTGTGAAATATAGAATTTGGAATATCTTCGACACCATACAAAGATTTTTCATCTGAACATTGTGTATAAACAGTATTTAGATTATCCAAAACTATCATATCAACATCAAGATATATAGCCTTTTTGATTTCTTTTGGTATAACATGTGGAATTAGAATTTTAATAAATGTGTATTTTGACCAAGGGCCAATTTTGTCATAAATATCTAATTCAGTTTCATCGATACTAATTAAATGTAATTTTTAATTATATTTTTTACATAAATTAATCAACACTTTCAGGTCGTCAAATTTAATATCCGTACTTAATAAAAATATTTGAGATACAGTATTATTGTTGTTAAATACAGATTGCAACATGACAGTTGACTGCATTATATATTTTTTATCTGAAACTAAAATAATATTCATATATGTATTATATATATTCTTATTTAAGAAGACTCTTAATATAAAATTTTAAATACATCATCTTGTAAAAAAATTTCATACAGATTAAATACAGTTTGTTAGCATTACTATAATAAATTAAAAAATAATGATTACTTTCTAATGAACATTTTAGAGTAAATTTTGATGTTACCTGTGATGATGTCGTAGAAGCCCCAAGATGAATACATTTTAAATTCGTATTTAAATAATTCTTTTTACCAAGTTTTTTTATTTTTGCATATAATATATCCTCTTCACAATAAAGGAAGGTATGTGGATCAAATGAATCTATTGATTTAAAAAAGAATTTATTAAATAACATACAACTTCCAGATGGAAGCTCAATCTCTATAGGATTAGATATTTGCGATAATTTTTTATTATACAATAAATTATTGCTATTATTTATTCTTGATATAATTCCAAAAACATCTTTAAATAATAAAGCATATATTAAAAATCGCTGTTTTAATGTCAATTCTTTTCTAGCACATGTATAATCTATTCCATTAAAATCTTTCTTATATAGGATAGGACTAACTATTGCGGCATTATTTAATGTATAAAGACTATTAATTAATTGTGGAATAATATCTTCAACAAATAATATGTCATTATTTAGAATAAGAATATTTTCTATTTCAGGATCATTATATGCTAATCTTAATCCTTTATTATTACCTTCTGCATAACCATCATTAGTTTTACTAATCAGAAAAGTTACATATTTAAGGGTATCTGTTTTATCTCCTTCACAAACACATTTGTAATTATCGTGAAAAGTATTTTTAAGATAATTATCAATTTTATTAATACAATTTATTTTTGATGAACCATTATCAACTATAATGTATTTTACTGGAGCCGTATTAAACTTTTTAACACTTTCTATACAATTAATGGTATCATTATAATTGTTGTAATTTAGTATTATTATTGCTGTTGATTTTGTCCTTTCCATATATTAAATATAATATTGTTGTTATACAAATTATTTGATTATTAAATAAAATCGGAGCTGATGTAAAAGATATAAGAAAAATCAATATACACCAACAAGATAAATATTGTTCATTTTTCTTTTTTTTCTTTAATATAGCTTTTATTAATAATTGAGCAAGACCTAGTGTCGACAATAGCCCAAACAACCAATAAAATCCTGCCCATCCAACATCAACGTAAAGGCATCCATTACCACCATAATAAAGAGAAACTGTCTTTTCAAATTTATCCCCCCATTGACTTTTTCCTATAGAAGGTATCCCATTACCAAAAATAGCAGTTATCGCATTGGTTTGATAATCATGTGTATAAAATTTCCATGCAGTAATCCTTATATCTTCCTTTTCTTCTTGATTGTTTTCTATCTGATTCTTGCTTAATTCTATCATTTCATTGTAAATAGGTATTTTTGGAAGTATAAATTCATAAACTACAGCAACCAATAATATTATAATTATTTTCTTTGTTATAGATGCATTTTTTAGAAACATGAATAACCCAATTAATATTGAGAATAATATTACTTGCCTTGTAACTGATAAAAAAATAAATATTAATGTTAAAAACATCAACAATATGTCTTTTTTCCTTTTATATATTATATAATTATTAATTGAATAAAAATATAATAATAATATAAAAAAGAATGACGGTATTGACAATCTAGCTATACCTCGTGTTAAATCATAATTTTCTTTTGTTTCTCCAAATATAATATTAGGGAATAGGATAAAATTTATTAAATAAATAAACATACCAACAAAACAAAATATCCATATAGCTTTTAATATTTTTTCTTTTGAGATGTTTAATTTCATTAATATATAAAAGAACAAATAGGAAAATATATAAGGTAACGAGGATACTAATGTTTGACTTACCGACTGATTGTGAAATAAAAATGGCATTAATGAAGAAAACAGAATTCCCAAAATAATCAAATTGAATGATAAAGAAGGATATTTTATATTTTTTATCTTTATACCATTTCTATATGCATAAATAAAACTTATAGTTACTATAAAATAAAAAATAAATTTTGATGTTTCTTTTGAAAAAACTTGAAAAGGATTATAAAAAGAAATACTTGACAATATAACTATTATAAAAAGATAGAAACCTATCTTATCATTTCTTGATTTGTATTTTATCATTTTATTTTAGTCATAACAAATTGAACAATCTTTAAATATAAATCTATAATATTATTAGAAATATTCATTCTTATCATCAAATTAAAAAGAAATAACGATTTATTACTATAATTATTTAAATGAAGATATTTACTAATATCTATAATTTTATAACGTGTAGTCTTATTAAGCTTTAAATAGCCAGTTAGTAAAAGATGTTTTATCCAAATCTGATATGATTTTAAGGCAAAGCCACTAGAAAAGCATTTTGAATCTTTATGTAATATATAATTAATATAATTCTCTACTTGGATATTATTTCTTCTGCTCAGACTATTCTTTACAACACGATATATATATCCAGCATCATATACAATATATACTGATTTTGTATGTGATAAATATTCTGTAAGAAATAGAAAATCTTCAAATTGATTAATATTAATAGTAAAATGTATTTTAAATTCTTTTATAATCGATGCTTTATAGCATTTAGACCAAGTTGCAGAAAATAAAATCCATTTCTTATTAAAAAAAGAATAGAAATCATCTATCTGTATCTGCTTGTATAAATTATTATTACTACTAATATAATCGTTTGTGTACATTGGCTCAACACTATTCTTTATAATTTTATATTGTTGATAACATACATCTGGACTTTCTTTAAGTATACAATAGTAATAATTTTGAAGACATTTAGGAGTAAGCATATCATCAGCATCAACAAACAAAACATAATCTCCAGATACATGCTCTAGTCCCTTATTTCTAGCAGAACTAACACCTCCATTACATTTTTGATATATATGAATTCTGTTATCAGTTGTTGCTATTTTCTGACATATTTTTAAACTATTATCAATACTACCATCGTCAACAACAATAACTTCAAAATTTTTATATACTTGTTTTAATATACTTTTTATACAATCCTCTATAAATGTTTCACAATTATATACAGGTATAATTATCGTAAATTTAATTTTTTCCATTATATAATATTCTTATATTTTGCTTAATATATACTTTATGTATTTTTCTGATTCTATCTTTCTAGTATTTAGTTTTTCTTCTATTGAATCATAAGCAATATTTGTAAATTCAACTTTATCGTTGACATTAACAAATCGATTAAGTAAGTTAAATTCTTCTAAAATTGAAGTAACTCTCATATCCCAGCCATCATTTAACCTTATTGCATAAAATGGAACCTTCGAAATTAAAGAGAATGCAACAGCATGAAAAGATAATGCTATAACGCATCGTGCTTTCATAAAATATCCAACAAAATCCTCTGGTTTAGCCGTTTCTTTAATTATATAACGTTTGTCAATTGAACTTACATTAGATGTCAAAATTATTATTTGTGATTTCAATTGTGTAGCAATTCTTTCTGCGAATATTAATGTTTCTTTGTTTGGTCGAGCCTGATATACCAAAACGTAGTTTTCCTCAATAACAGGTGTAGCAATTTTTTTCCAAATATCATGACTTACTAATAATGTAGGATCTAAACATACTTGGATATTTTTTTGTAAAAAGGAAGCTAAATATTCCGCAAATAAGTTCTCACGCACACAAATATTATTGAATTGTTCTAGTCTTTCTAGATATTTATGGTGATTATTCAAAGTCATTGTTGTTAACTCTGTACTTGCTGCATATGAAAGGAGTTTAACATTTTCAGGTATACCATAACCAAAATATGGATTAAGAAATCCTCCTGAAATTTTGGGATTCCAAACTTGATCACTACCAACAATAATACAGTCAAGTGTATCTATTTGCTTATACTCTATGAATTGGAAATTTTTGAATAAAAAGTTATTATAAATTTGTTTCTTTTTCTTTTTTGCAGGTATTTCAATAATTGATTCCAGTAATCTTTTTATTAGCCTAAATGGATTTTTACAAATAATTTTTTTGAAATTTAATAGCTTATAATTATCATAAACGTATTTATTATAATAGTCTATTACATAAACGTTATATCCTAAGCTTTTTAAATATGTATTTAATGCATATAATTGAAGAACTGCGCCATAATTGAGTGCACGATGAAATGTTAATATACCAATTTTCATATTGTTAAAGATGTATTTTTTTTGAAATACGATTGAATTTTTCTTTTATCCATGAATTTAATAAGTGAGTTTTATAATAAAAGCCACTTTCAAAATTATGGTGTAATATATATTCAAATCCATTATTTTTATAATATCGTATAAATTTATATCTATTTATATGTAATATTGAAGGATGTAGTAAATTTGGTTGTTTGCAGTTCGTTTGTTGTGTTGGAATTGTTTTGAGCTTATCTTTTATTAAAGTAAATATATTAATACCTTTTTGGGTATTAATAATGAATAAGGATACTCCTTTGTTATCTGAATTTATGTTGATATTAGCTTTTTCCCATCCCCAATAATCAGCAAGTGTAAAATCTGATGGTCGATGGAAATTTGTAAAATGACATATACCGCATGATTCACGTAGCATTATATGCTGATAGAACAAATCGGTATAAATTCTTGATTCAACCTTCCTACCATTATTAAAAATAAAAGATTCTATATGTCCAGACCACCCAATACGGGATTTATCTCGAAAATTAACTTTTACAACTTCATTTTTATATTTTTTCTCTATATATGAAAGATAATCTCTCCAAATATAAGGACTCGGTACCCCATGACATACAATATCGACCAGTACAAGATTTTCTCTTAGTTTCTTTCCTATATATGAATTTAATCCCGCAGTCTGGCATGGTGTTCCTGAGAATAATACGGTATTTCCCTGTTTAAGGTCTTCCTTTACTTGTCTGAAGATTCCGTCCAAATCGCTCTGAACATATTTGGAACCTTTAAACTCATTTCTTTCTTCTTTTGTAGTAGCACGTTTGTGTGCCACTCTAAAATGATCTTTATAGCCGACACCATACACTATTCCGCCATTTTCCAATATATAATCAGATATGGCTATAAAAGCAGCGCCACTTCTGCTTGTTTCTATTTCATGCATATCTTTATGTCGTGCAGCATATATTTCAGGCTCTTTTAGATTCAGACTTTTATCATAATTATCATTGAACGCACAAACCTTTTCACATAGTCCACAATCAATACATTTACTTAAATCCACTTTAGGATATTTGAATCCTAAGGTGTCAGGTTCCATTGTTATGGCATCTTTAGGGCATATACTGGCGCATGCAGTACAGCCACAACAGTCTGCCTTATCTTTTATTTGTATCATTTTCTGAATTTACTTTTTATTGCTGTTATTTTGGATAAAATAAATTGACGCTCATTTCTGTTACATCCTACAAAATAAATCACCATGAAAGTACAAATAACAGAAATCACACATATCATAATGAAATTTATAAATGTCTCACTCAAATTATATGATAATAAACAAGGAATAATAGCTGATAAAATTGTAACAGCCAAGACATTAAAGTATACCTTACTCATATATTCACGTACATAAAGACCTATCATGCCTCTTAGCATATATAGACGTGAAGCCAAACAGCATTGAGATATACCAATGGCAACAATCAATACAGTTTCCGGGATACATCCATATCGTAACAAAATATAGGATATAGGCAAATTCATCATTTGTAGACCTCCTACAACAATCTGATAATTGCGTATTTTACCTGTTGCTAACATAGCTGTAACCAATGGATTAGATATAGATTCAGACATAGCAAAAATCAATACCAATTGCACAAACAGTGTCGTATGCTCAGGAACAATCTTAAGCCATAATGTAAGAATATAATGAGCATTGATTATTACGGGCAATGAAAGTATCAGTAATATATAAAAGGAAAGTCTTGCTCCTTGATATATAAGTGTCATCATATATTCCTTGTTACCTGCAGCATAGGATTTTGTTATTTGTGGATTTAATGCCATCATAAAGTTACTTACAAAACCATGTATGGCTGTATTTACCTGATATGCAATGCCACGTGCAGCATTAACAGTCGGACCACAAAACAGGTTTATTACAATATTGCCGCCTTGATCTCTTAATACAGCTGATGCAGCACCGATGAAGTTCCATCCTGCAAAGCCGAACATTTTTTTTAAGAGTTCCTTATCAAATATAAAATGGTAGGTACATTCTTCAAAGTGTCGCTTACAATAATATCCATATACAAAACGTATTATTAATGCAACTGATGTCATTAATACTGCATAGAATATAAGTTTGTCAAACGGCGACCATAATAGCATATAGACAATAATAAGTTTGGCCATTACTTCCAATATGCTTATATATGCAAAGGCAGACATCTTCTCATGCGCAATTATGGCTGCATTGTATGGAACACTTATTAGGTTTATTATAAATGTCAATATAGACAACTGAAACACCCAGTTTGCTGCATACATTCGGCTTGCAGGTATAGTCATCTTGGCATTAAGGAACCAAACACCAATAGCTTCCGCAAGAATCAATATGATTAGCCCCAATCCAAGTTGTATCGTTACTGACGATGAAAATATTCTTATCAGTTTTTCTTTGTCTCCTTTACCAAGTTCGTATGTAATAAATCTGCTGATTGCAGCTGACAACGAGCCGGATATGACAGAAAACATAGCAACTACACCACCAACGACATTGTAAATACCGAAATCTTCAACACCTAATGTATGTAATACTACACGTGATGTATATAAGCTTACAGCCATCATGAACAGCATACGAAAATACAACAAAAGTGTATTTTTTGCTATTCGTTTATTATTTTGTGCTGTATCAGTCATGTATTTTTATTTTGAGTGCATCAAAAGATGCACTCTATTATTTATAATTATATAATGTTAAATTATCTCCCTTTATACATACTCTCATAATACTTCTGGTAGTCCCCCGAAGTAACATTGTCCATCCATTCCTGGTTGTCGAGATACCAGCGGACTGTTTTCTCTATGCCTTCTTCAAACTGCAGGCTCGGCTCCCAGCCAAGCTCACGCTGCAGCTTGCTGCTGTCTATGGCGTAGCGCATGTCGTGGCCCTTGCGGTCGGTAACATAAGTGATAAGGTCCATGTCTTCACCTTCTTTACGTCCAAGCAGGCGGTCAACAGTGTTGATAACAACCTTTATGATGTCGATGTTCTTCCACTCGTTAAAGCCGCCAATGTTGTATGTTGGGCATTCGCCCTTCCTCTGTCGCGACTCGGCAGAACTCAAATTCTTCGAAGTTTGATTCTGCTCTCGCTGCTCCATCGGTTCAGCAACGTAAGCTTTATGGAAAATAAGGTCGATGGCACGGGCATGGTCTTCAACATAGAGCCAGTCGCGCACGTTCTCGCCCTTACCATATACTGGCAGCGGCTTACGATGACGTATGTTGTTGATAAACAGAGGTATCAGTTTCTCCGGGAACTGATAAGGGCCGTAGTTGTTAGAGCAGTTGGTTACGATAGTAGGCATACCGTAAGTGTCGTGGAAGGCACGTACAAAGTGGTCGGAGCTTGCCTTGCTTGCGCTGTACGGGCTGTGAGGGTTATATTTGGTAGTCTCCAGGAAGAACTCTTCACCGTATGCCAGATGATGCTTGCCAGACGATGCCTTTGTTGTGAACGGAGGCTCCACGCCTTCTGGATGTGTCAGCTCCAGTGCACCATACACCTCATCGGTAGATATGTGATAGAATCGCTTGCCCTCATAGCCTTCAGGCAGGCTTTCCCAATAGAGCTTTGCAGCCTGCAGCAGACTCAGTGTGCCCATCACGTTGGTACGTGCAAAGGTGAACGGATCTTTGATAGAGCGGTCAACATGGCTCTCGGCAGCCAGATGTATAATGCCGTCAACATGGTATTTCTCCATGAGCTGCTGTATCGTGTCAAAGTCACAGATGTCGGCCTTTACGAATGTGTAGTTAGGCTTATCCTCAATGTCTTTAAGGTTAGCCAAGTTGCCGGCATAAGTCAGTTTGTCGAGGTTGATAATGTGATACTCTGGATATTTGTTTACGAACAGTCTTACTACATGACTGCCAATGAATCCGGCTCCGCCGGTAATAATGATATTTCTTAAATAGCCCATTTCTTATTACCATTAATAAGTTTCACTATCATGTTCATAATCTCTCATGATATTTTGAGACAATATTTTCACAGGACTACCTCCCATTACGCAATATGACTTCTTTTCGCAATTACGAGTCACAACAGTATTCATTCCAAAAATACATCTTTCAGGTGTATTTACAGAATGCATTATTTTACATTGTGTTCCGAACCAATTATAATCACCTATTTTTATAGGTCCACTAGCTTTTTTGTATATTTTCTTTTCCATATCATATAATGGATGAAAATTTGTATCCATTATAAGAACTCCCCAACCTAGTCTTGTACTTTTACCAAAATCTATACCTCTATATGAAATAAGCTTTAAGCCTGCTGTGTTTGCAAAGTCATCACCAAATGTGACCTTCGTTTTTTCGCCAAAGGATAAATACGAATCATTTCCAATTTGTAAATGTCCTTTAAAAATTATATCTCCACCATGATTTTCCCACGTCACTCCATTATTGGGATATACACTACTTGTTAAAAATCCCATTCGAATCATTCCATATCTAACATGCTCACACTCTATTCTTATATTTCCTTTACATTTTAGTAATTTAGGCTTATACAATAAAATAGGCAATTTTATAGCTTGCTTAAATGGTAAATAGTGAAAATTAAAATATAAATTTTGAAACAAAAATCTCAAAAACCATCTATTATTCCATATTTTACGTAACATTGTTGTAATTATTTATATTTAACATCAAATAGGTCATACATTTCTTCTGCGAGTCAGTTCTGTTGAAAATATAAAGAACCAACAACTAGCACAACTAATTATAAACAACATTTTTCACATTTAGCATTGTAGTACAATGTAGGAACGTACCCAAGGCGCGTCCACCTTTTATTTACTATTTTGTTTTGCTGTAAGTTGTTGTAATACAGGTTGTTATCATTTTGGACGCACCTATGGTACGTCCCTACAATGATCGCTGTTGTGAATTACTTTTAGGTATACAGCATATGCTTATTGTGGATATTAATGTTTTATAGCGTCCATGTTCTTCATGCACACTTTCAGTGAATCAGTCCAATAAGGAATGGTGATGCCGAAAGTCTGCTTTATTTTGGTCTTGTCAAGTACTGAGTAGGCAGGACGGGTGACTGGACTGGGGAACTCGTTGCTGTGGCAGGGCAGTATGTCGCATGACGTGTTGCCTGCCAGCTCGGCTATCTTCTTGGTGAAGTCGTACCATGAGCAGACGCCCTCGTTGCTGAAGTGATAGATGCCTGTCTTGCTGTAGCCTGACGCAGATGCTTCAGCGGCATAGTCGTCGAGCACTGCCTTGATGGCTTCTGCAAGGTCGTAAGCGTATGTAGGAGTGCCTGTTTGGTCGAACACCACATTAAGTTTGGGCTTTGTGGCAGTAAGGCTGAGCATGGTCTTGACGAAGTTCTTGCCGAACTCAGAGTAGAGCCATGCTGTGCGGATAATTACATAGTCGCAGCCAACGCCCATGATGTTCTTCTCGCCTTCAAGTTTTGTTGCGCCATACACACCCGTAGGAGTGCCTTTCTGGTCCTCACGGCACGGAGTGTTGTAAGGATCACCGCCGAAGACATAGTCGGTAGAAATCTGAATGAGCAGTCCGCCGACTTCCTTCATGGCTTCAGCCAATATCTTAGGAGCGTCGGCATTGAGCTTACGGCACAGCGCCTCATCGGTCTCTGCCTTGTCAACGTTGGTGTAAGCAGCACAGTTGACTATGCAACCAACGCCGTTGTCCTTTACGATACGGCGCACAGCCTCCGCGTCAGTGATGTCGAGTATGGTTGTCTCCACGCCTTCGGGAGCCACCACATCTGTAAATATATATTTATAGTCTGTATCTTTGCTTATTATGCGCATCTCATTGCCTAACTGGCCGTTTGCGCCGGTAACTAGAATTTTCATATTTTAGGAGTTAAAGTAGTTAAAGAAGCATGTTTAAGTGAAGAATGAAGAGTGAAGAGTGAAAAATCCAATAGCTTTGTGGTAAATAACCCACAAGAGTAATCATAATTTCTCCATTCTCAATTATCCATTCTCAATTATCCATTCTCAATTATCCATTCTCAATTAAACAAACGGCGTTTCAAAGTCCTTCAGCAGCGGGTGCTTTGTGTCCTTTTCGCTCAGTATGGCGCGGTCTGTAGGTATGCGCCAGTCTATGCCCAGTGAGTCGTCTAGGATGCTTATACCGCCGTCGGCTTCTGGATGATAGAAGTTGTCGCACTTATATTGGAATACGGCTGTGTCGCTGAGTACGGCGAAACCATGAGCGAAGCCCTTCGGGATGAAGAACTGGCGGTGGTTGTCCTCTGTCAGTTCAACGGCTACGTGCTTGCCGTATGTCGGACTGCCCTTGCGTATGTCTACTGCTACATCGAGCACCGCACCGCGCACGCAGCGCACCAGCTTGCTCTGTGTGTATGGCGGACGCTGGAAATGAAGTCCGCGCATTACGCCGTAGCTTGACATGCTCTCGTTATCCTGTACAAACTCTACATGGCCCACTTTCTCGTCAAACTCTCTCTGAGAGAAGCTCTCGAAGAAGTAGCCACGGTCATCCTTAAACAGACGCGGCTCTATTATCACCACGCCACCAATCTCTGTCTTTATTACGGTCATATTATTGTATTTATAGTAGTTAAAGGAGCATAGAGTTGAATTCATAATTCATAATTCACAATTCATAATTCATAATTGTGATTTGCCTTGTGGCTTCCAATCAATAACTTCCTATTTCACTTTTTACAAAGTAATTCCTTTAACCTTTAATTCTTACTTTTTAATTCTTAACTACACTCTGTGCCTGTTTTATTTGTTCACTTAAATAAGCGGTATTTTAAGCGGATTAAATAAATCCTGATATTTAATTCCGGCAGATTAATTCTATTGATTGTCGGCTGCTCTCGGCATAACCAAATGAGATTTGCTTCTGCTCTCACTTGCAAGACAATTACAAATCAGCCGGCACAATAGCGAACGTAGTACTTGCGAGTAATTCCTTTAACTTTTAATTTTTAACTGCACTCCGTGCCTGCTATTCTTTTTTCACTTAAATAAGCAGTATTTTAAGCGGATTAAATAAATCCTGATACTTTATTCCGGCGGAGCACAGATCCGCCGGCACATTAGCGAACGTAGTGCTTGCGAGTAATTCCTTTAACTTTTAATTTTTACTTTTTAATTTTTAATTGCACTCTGTGCCTGCTTTTCTCTTTTCACTTAAAACTCCAAAGTTTTTTTCAGTGATTCTTTGTCTTCGTCAAGGATAGACAGCAGGTAACGGCCGTAGTCGTTCTTCAGCATGGGCTGAGCAACTTTGCGCAGCTTATCTTCGCTTATCCAGCCTTTGCGGTAGGCTATGCCTTCAAGGCAGGCTACTTTGAGGCCCTGACGCTTCTCTATCACCTCAATGAAGGTGCTCGCCTCACTGAGTGAGTCATGTGTGCCGGTGTCTAGCCATGCGAAGCCGCGGCCTAAGGTCTGCACCTTCAGTTCCTTGTCGTTAAGGAAACGTTGGTTTACCGTGGTTATCTCCAGCTCGCCGCGTGCCGACGGCTTGATGGTCTTTGCCACGTCTACCACCTTGTTGGGATAAAAGTAAAGGCCCACAACGGCATAGTTGCTCTTCGGGTGTTCAGGCTTCTCCTCGATGCTCAGGCAGTTGCCTTCGCCGTCGAACTCTGCCACGCCGTAGCGTTCTGGATCGCTCACCCAATAGCCGAACACGGTTGCCTTGCCTTCGTCTTCGGCTGTGTGTACTGCCGACTGCAGGAGTGAGGTCAGGCCGTTGCCATGGAAGATGTTGTCGCCCAGGACAAGACACACAGAATCGTTGCCGATAAACTTCTCACCGATAATAAATGCCTGTGCCAGTCCGTCGGGCGACGGCTGCTCGGCATACTCCAGGCGCACTCCGAAATTGGAACCGTCGCCAAGCAGACGCCTGAATGACGGCAGGTCTGCGGGGGTGGAGATAATAAGTATGTCTCTGATACCAGCCAACATCAGCACCGATATGGGATAATAGATCATTGGCTTGTCAAAGATAGGTATGAGCTGCTTGCTTATACCTTTGGTGATAGGATACAGACGTGTACCGCTACCACCGGCTAATACAATTCCTTTCATGTAATTTGTTATTTATTGTATTGATTTGCGAGTTAAAACTCAGTGAGTTTTGAGGAGAAAAACAATGATTTTCTATGTAGAAATGATTGCTTTTCGGGAGTTATGAAGTTAAGCCATGTGCTTTGTGGATTATTATCATAACTTCGTTGTTTACTTCTGTTGCTAGTAAATTATCTTTACATGTAGGTTGCATAATCACCTTGTAGTAAGGTTGTATATATTTTGTTCGTTATATAACATTTATTGTTCTATATCAGAAATTCTTTTTTCGGTTTTGAAAAAGATTTTGAAAATAAATATTTACATTTTATTTTTCGGTTTTATTTTTTATTTCAAAAAAGATTTGGACTTTTTCGCGTTTTTTGCTACAAGTAGTGATTAAAGCCTGCAGTGCTCTGTCAAAGGGTAACCGCACAGATGCAAGTCGCTGTATATATGCGTGTTACGTTCGTTTCTCATGCCATTTTCAGCCACCCAAAGCACTGTAAGAGTGATAGGGTGGTAAGCTGTTTTCAAAACTTTTTATATATATGCGATAAAATAAATTATCGGCATGTATATATATTCATTTTATTTTTTTTGCGCGTATATAATATAAAAAGTTTATAAAGTAGGTGGTAACCCTGTCACTGCGTGAGTTAAAAAGCCCCACCAAACCTCCCCCGTGGGGAGGCTTTTGTTTAGCCATATGCCTTTATTGCTTCTTGTCAGCATCTGGACTAACTTTCTTAATTTTTAATTGCTCAAGCCTGCTCTTCACTTAATAATGCTTCTTTAACTCCTAATTCTTTGTTTTCTTCTCATTTTCGCCCGAACTGCCATTTACTTTATTTCCTCTTCGGTCTTGAAGTTGCCGCGCCAGGCGATGGAGCCTTTGGTGATGAGACGTTCCATGGGGAGACACTCGTAATAGACGAAACTTCTGAGGAAGGCCAGTATGCTGTTGTCGTTAGACTTTCTGGTGCCGGTGGTGAGGTCGATGGTGTATGAGTCAGTGAGATGGCCGTGATCCCATACTTCATAGTCGGTGCGGCACTCAGGTGTATGCGAAAGATCCATGGTCCATGTGCCGTCGGGACGACCTTCGGCATCACAGCGGCCGGTGAAAATCTCGCCGGAGAAATGACCGTTTATGGCACCACAGGGATGACCGTCGCTCATTTCCACAAAGAGAAGATTGTCAACGGCATTTCTGCCGTTCTTGCCGGATGACTTATACTTATAGATGCCATTGTGACGGCCCTCGAAATAGTCGACGTAGAGCAGCTTGTTGGAACCGTGGCGCTTATGATGGAACTTCCAGCGGCCATGCTTGCAGCTGTGCAGATAGGTGCCGCTGACATAGTCGTTCGTCTTGCCGTGAGGGTGGTAGTAATATTTGCCCAGATAATAGAAGCTGCCTTCGTAAACGCGGCCGTCGGCACGCTCGTCGTAGTAATAATAGGCCTTTCCGTCGAGATAGCGGCCGGCATAGTGCTTGCTGCCGTTACGTATTTTGTGGATAAAGGGAAATTTAAGTAGTTCCTTAAATTGCCTGGACAGTGTGTCAAACATATTTTTTCTTTTTGTTTTTTTGTGCCCTCCCGGCTGTGGAGGGCATTAAACATCTACGATGGCGTCAGCCGCAACGGGTCAGCAGAAAATAGTCAGTAAGAATGAATTAACCGATGTCGATGATTGATATTAAGAGTTAGTCGGTTTAATGTTATATGATGTATTTGTTTTTCAGTACTGCTGACACGTTATTACGCCAGATTTATCATTCTTGCAATATTGTGGTTTGTATATTGTTGAAGGCAAGGCCTCAGCATCAGGACTAACTTTCTTAATTTTTAATTGCGCAAGCCTGCTCTTCGTTCTTCACTTAGAAAAATCGAAATATAAGCCTCCACACGGGGGAGGTTTGGCGGGGCTCTTTAGTTGCGCTTTTGCGCTCTCGTACTGTAGTTTTAAAAACTTTTTGTCCCCGTGGGGACAATTTTGTTAATGCTACAAAATGTTGTTATATATTTGTGGCCATCGCAGACAGTCTGCGTGGCAAAAAAACTAAATCTAAAAGAATAATATGCAATCTACTATCTTCAAAAACATGTACAGCCAGGAATGCCGGAGCATTGAGTGGCAAGAGATATTTAACATCATTACCGGAAACACTCTTGCCGGAGATACTGCAAAATACAGATATTACTTAAGCTGCAAACTGGACGATGACGCACAAAAGCTGAAAAAGCGCATGCCGGCATTTACGCCTGCCGTGGTGTGCAACGGCGGCAGAAAGCCGGAAAACTTTGTAAGCCTGACAGGCGTGGGTATGTGCGACTTTGACCATGTGGACGATGTCGAGAAAGCCATGGCTGCTGTCGCGGACGACATTCACACGATGATGACTTACAGGACTATATCGGGCAATGGTGTAAGAGTGCTGTTTCGCTATGAGCCTTCAAACGGTGAAGCATGGCCGGCCAACGGCGACGCCAGAGGCATGGCCGAGATGTATGACAGGGCCTTTGCCGAGGGTAATGCCTATTTTGCGCGTCTGCTGGGATGTGAAGCCGACGGACAGTGTAAGAACCTTGGGCGGCTGTCGGTGTTATGTCATGACGAAAAAGCAGTCATGAAGCCTGACTGTGTGCCTTTTGTGATAAGCCGCAGCAAGGACGGCACGAAAAAGGAAAACAGAAAGGCCCAGGGACGACGCCCCGTGTTGGGCAACGCAATAGATGCCATAGAGCAAAGACTCGATGCCGACGGAGTAAGGTATATTAAAGGTTCATACAACAGATATGTGTCGCGCACAGGATATTATCTCAACATGCTCGGCATAGACGAGAACGAGGCTACACAATGGGCGGTAAGCAACTTCAGCGACTATGACGAAAAGGACGTGAGAAGTATATTCAGATCGTGCTACTCACACACTGACGAGTTTGGCTCGCTGTCTATCAATGCCTTAAAACGCCATGACCAGACCGACGGCAAGCGCAGGCGCAAGGCTGACGCTAAAAGCGGCAGGCCGAAGGCAGACTATGCGTCGGTGGACGATATTGAGAGTTTTCTTGACAGTCAGGCAAAATTCAGATTCAACATCATCACGAGAAAGATAGAGACTAACTTCAACGACAACGGCGACAGATCCGGACGCTTCAGAGAGCTTACTGACCGCGACGAGAACACGCTGTGGTCAAGGATGTGCAAAAGCGGCATAAAAGCCAAGAGCTGCGATGTGCACAGTGTGCTGGGGTCTGAATTTGTGGCTGAATGGAACCCGTTTAAAGAGTATTTTGACAATCTGCCCGAATGGGACGGCACCACTGACCATATTGGCACGCTGACGGCTATGGTGCACGTCAGGAAGGGCGACTTATGGGATGACACCGAAGACCCGCAGGGCCTGTTTGACATGTGTTTCAGAAAATGGCTCGTGGCCATGGTGGCGTCGCTGCTCGACAAGGAGGTGGTGAACAACGTGATAATGGTGCTGATAGGCCGTCAGGGCATATACAAGACCACGTTTTTCAACTATCTGCTGCCGGAGGAGCTGCGGCCGTATTTTTATACTAAGACCAACAGCGACACGATGACGAAGGACGACAGGCTGTCGCTGGCGGAATATGCTATCATTTGTCTTGAAGAGATCGACTCGATGCGCACGCCGGAACTGAACCAGCTGAAGGCTCTCGTAACGACGAAGACGATAAACGAGAGGGCGGCATACAGCAGGTATAAGGAGAACAGGGCGCACATAGCCTCGTTCTGCGGCACGGGTAACAACATGCAGTTTCTGACGGATCAGACGGGCAACCGCCGCTGGCTGCCCTTTGAGGCTGACTATATAGACGACCCGCGCACCGTGAGGTATGACTACCAGGGCATATACAGTCAGGCGCTGGCACTATGGCGCAGCGGCATGGCTTACTGGTTTAACGGGTCGGAGATTAACACCATGGCGCGCCACATAAAGTCGTTCGAGGTGCCTAACGTTGAAGAGGAACTGATAGTGACCTACTACAGGCTGCCGCTGGAGAACGAGCCGTATAAGCTGGTGAACGCCACGAATATCATTGAGCATATCAACATCTTCATCAAACGTGCCCTCTCGACCATCAAAGTGGGCGTAGCCATGAAAAAACTTGGCTTTAAACAGAAAACAACCAGTCGCGGACGGATGTATATGGTGGTAGAGAGGGAAAAATAAGAGCCCCTCCAAACCTCCCCCGTGGGGAGGCTTTTGTTTCGCCAATTATATTGTGCCGGCGGATCTGTGCTCCATGAGCTTCTTGTCAGGAGTTAAAGAAGTTATCGCCAACGGAAGATTCTATGATGTCTATGTCAGGAGTTAAAGTAGTTATAGGAGTTATCGCCAACGGAGTTGGCTAGGAGCATATTTAAGTGAAGAACGAAGAGTGAAGAGTGAAAAATCCAAATGC
>ERZ791716.706-NODE-706-length-18152-cov-3.768525_pt1 | contig 18152 bp, 25 predicted proteins | sample MGYA00510049_ERZ791716 | MGnify/ENA primary metagenome ERZ791716 (study PRJEB30046, sample SAMN00715135) | human gut metagenome | study: EMG produced TPA metagenomics assembly of the A metagenome-wide association study of gut microbiota in type 2... | reverse complement strand
CCATTGACTAGAATATGGATGATATTGATAAAATAAATGATATTCACCTTTATAAAAACAAAATCCATTAGGATCATTTATCCAATTTGCTGGTGCAGCTATATGATATTGTGGTCTCCAATAATCATTTTGTGCAATTTTCTCCATTTTTTGTTGAAATTTCTCAGCTTTTAATAATGCTTCAGTATGTTTCAAATTTTTCACTCCTATTATAATAAATTTATAAAACCGGTTCGACTTTCGATTAAAAATATTTGGAAATATAAAATCTGCTTTATGTCAAACGCGTTTTATATTTCCTGAAATAATAATATCACTATCTTTTTAAAAAATCAACATTTTTTTAAAACAACAAAAAAGAATTTATTTTCTGACAATTATATTGATAAAAGGATTTATTCCTTTTATCTTAGCAAGTATCACCATATCGTATAGATATTGGCACAATTACCTCTTTTTCTATATTTTCGTTTTTTATCAAAGAAACTATCATTTGTGCAGTTTTTTGAGCTAATATATTTATAGGTTGAACAATAGCAGTTATATTATAAAAACTACTTTCTGTTATAAAAGTTCCATCATATGCTATAAATTTTATATCTTTTGGTATGTCTAATTTTCGCTTACGTGCTTCACCTAAGCATGCACAAACCACCATATCAGCACCATATACACCATCAATATGGGGATATTTTTCAAATACATCGACAGCAACTCTCTTAAAATAGTTCATGTCAAATTTATTCCATTCCATTTCATAATTTATCACTTCAATTCCATTTCTAGATAATTCATCTTTAAATGCACTATGATGTAAATATGCTGACATTGAACTATTTTTTATACCTGTTATTTGTAGAGGATACTTACAACCAGCCTTTAACATTGCTTGAGCTGCTAATCTTCCACCTTTCTCATGATCTGAACGAATAATCGGTATTTTATTATTAATAATTCTATCAAAAGCCACAATAGGTTTATTGACATTATCATATAAATCAACTTCTAAAGAATGGCAACCCATAATAATACCATCTATCATTTGTCTTCTTAACATGTCTACAATTTCATGTTCCGCATTCTCTCTTTCAATCGTTGAACAAACCATTATTTTATAATTATATTTATAAAGTGCTATCTCTAATGCACCAATAAAAGCCCCAAAAAAAGGATGTGCTACATCAGGTACAATAATACCAATTATATTTGTACTATTACGATATAAATTTCTTGCCAACTCATTTGGTACATAATTTAATTTTTCTATTGCATCTAATACTTTTTTTCTTGATACCTCTGATACATAACCCTTATTATTCAATACCAATGATACCGTACTTGGAGCTACCTGTGCTAATTTAGCCACATCTCTAATACTAGCCATACCCTAACCACCTTATAATACAAATAGATAAAATAAATTATAACATAAATTAAATAAGACAAAAAATCAAAAATTTTTCTTCTGCCTATTGATTTTTTCTGTAAAATTGTTTATTATAAGAATTGTGAGTTAGCACTCACTTATAAAGAGTGCTAACAACTATAAATTAACTTAGTTATAAAATCTATTTACGCATAGGAGGAATATACAATGATTAAGCCATTAGGCGACAGAGTTGTTATTAAAGTTTCTGAAGGCGATATTAAAACTGCAAGTGGTATCGTTTTACCAGATACAGCAAAAGAAAAACCACAAGAAGGTACTGTTGTTGCAGTAAGTGACGGCAAATATGTAGAAGGCAAAAAAGTTGCTCTTGATGTAAAAGTAGGCGACAAAGTAATCTTCTCTAAATATGCTGGTACTGATGTAAAATTCGATGGTACTGATTATTTAATCGTTAGAGATAGCGATATCTTAGCTGTTGTTGAATAATTAACAGAAACTAATTAATTACAATTTTAATGTATAATCCTAGGAGGTTCTTTATAAATGGCTAAACAAGTATTATTTGGCGAAGAAGCTCGTCAAGCTCTTGGTAGAGGCGTTGATGCACTCGCTAACGCTGTTAAAGTTACACTTGGCCCAAAAGGCAGAAACGTTGTTTTAGATAAAAAATTCGGTGCTCCAACTATCACTAACGATGGTGTTACTATCGCTCGTGACATTGAACTTGAAGATCCATTCGAAAATATGGGCGCTCAGCTTGTAAAAGAAGTTGCTACAAAAACTAACGACATCGCTGGTGACGGTACAACTACTGCTACATTACTTGCTCAAGCTATGATTCGTGAAGGTATGAGAAACGTAGCTGCTGGTGCAAACCCAATGGTTCTCAAAAAAGGTATTGAAAAAGCTGTTGCTGCATTAGTTGAAGAAATCAAAGCAAAAGCTCGAAAAGTTGAAGGTAAAGAAGCTATCGCTCAAGTTGCTTCCGTATCTTCCGCTGATGAAGAAACTGGTGCATTAATCGCTGACGCTATGGAAAAAGTTGGTAAAGACGGTGTTATCACTGTTGAAGAATCCAAAGGTATGCAAACTAACCTTTCCGTTGTAGAAGGTATGCAATTTGACCGTGGATACATTTCTCCATACATGGTTACTGATACAGATAAAATGGAAGCTGTTATGGATGATCCTTTCATTCTTATCACTGACCGCAAAATCTCTGCAATCGCAGACATTCTCCCAATCCTTGAAAAAGTTGTAAAACAAGGTAAAGAACTCGTTATCATCGCTGAAGATATCGACGGTGAAGCTCTTGCTACTATCGTAGTTAACAAACTTCGTGGTACATTCAAAGCTCTTGCTGTTAAAGCTCCTGGTTTTGGTGATCGTCGTAAAGCTATGCTCGAAGATATCGCTATCTTAACTGGTGGTAATGTAATCAGTGAAGAACTTGGTCGTAAACTTGATAGCGTAGAACTTGAAGACCTCGGTCGTGCTCGTCAAGTACGTGCTTCCAAAGAAGAAACTACAATTGTTGACGGTTTTGGTGATAAAGCTGAAATCGCAGCTCGTGCTGAAATCATCAAAAAACAAATCGCTGAAACTTCTTCCGATTTCGATAAAGAAAAATTACAAGAACGTCTTGCTAAATTATCTGGTGGCGTAGCTGTAATTGAAATCGGTGCTGCTACAGAAGTTGAAATGAAAGATAAAAAACTCCGTATCGAAGATGCTTTAAATGCTACTCGTGCTGCTGTTGAAGAAGGTATCGTTGCTGGTGGTGGTACTACTTTCATCGATATTCAACCTGCTCTTGAAAACATTGAAGCTGAAGGCGATGTAAAAACTGGTGTTGAAATCGTAAAACGTGCTATTGAAGAACCAGTTCGTCAGATCGCAAACAATGCTGGTCTTGAAGGTTCTGTAGTTGTTGAACATGTAAAATCCGCCTATCGTATTTCATACGGTGTAGGCGTTGGTTACAATGCTTTAGTTGGCGAATACATGGATATGATTGCTGCTGGTATCGTTGACCCTGCAAAAGTTACTCGTAGCGCATTACAAAATGCTGCAAGTATCGCTGCTATGGTTCTCACAACTGAAACAATCGTTGCTGATAAACCAGAAAAAGCTGATCCTGCTGCTATGGCTGGTGCTGGTATGGGCGGCGGAATGCCTGGTATGATGTAATTTAACATCTCATATTAAACAAAATTAAATAAACAAATTAAGCCTAGTGAAAATTCACTAGGCTTTTTCTTTTACACTATCACTATTATTTTTTATAATAAAATCTATAATAAAAAATTAAAATTCGAGGTGAAATTTTTATGATATTTTTATCTATGTTATTGCTAGGTACATTAATTGGTTTTGTTGGAGCAGGTGGCGCTGGTGTTACTATTACATTACTTACAGTTGGTTTTAACATTCCTATTCATATAGCATTAGGTGTTGCCTTATCTTCTATGGTTTTTACTATGATATCTGGTGTTGTAAGCCATTTACGTGAAAATGAAGTAGAACTAAAAACTGGTCTAATCATTGGTTTAGGCGGTGTAATTGGAGCTTTTGTTGGTGCTAAATTTTCCACATTCATACCCGAAAATATTTTAAGTATTTTTACTGCTTTGATGATTATTCTATCAGCTCTAATTTTGTATATAAAAGTATATCATAATGATTTATTAAATAAATATTTAAAAGTTCCAACTACATCATTAGCTGGCAAAAAATTTTATATCTATGGTATATTAGTCGGTTGTATTAATGGCTTTTTATCTGGTGCTTTTGGCATAGGAGCTGCTGCTTTTATTCAAATTAGTTTATTAATTATATTCGGTGTTCCACTTTTAAAATCCATCGGAACATGTATGTTGATTATTCTTCCTATTTCTGCTTCTGGTGGTCTAGGCTATCTCACTTCTGGAAATTTAGATTTCACTATTTTTCTACAAACAGTATTCGGATTAATGATAGGTGCTTTTATTGGTTCAAAATTTACACATCTAGCACCAAAACCAATCTTAAAATTTGCCATTGTCGCTATGCCAACAATCGGGGGCTTAATTCTTTTATTATTCCACTAAATAAATTCTGTAAATTTTATTATTTACCTATATGGATTTATCTGTGGTAATTTACAAGCAAATTCTTTTAAAAAATCTATCTTAAAATTTTCATTCCAATAAATAATACTATTTCCCTCAAATTCATCAACTTTACCTTCAAAAAGACACTTAAAATGCCAAACAACCATTGTTTTATTATCTTTATGCCAAAAATCTTTTATCTCCCATGATAATACCGTATTCTTTTTATTCCATTCATGAAACCAACGTTTTACTTCTAATAAATTCTCATACTTTACACCATAGCTCTCTATATATTTTATATTTTGTGAAAAAATATTCTCCATTCCTAAATCTTTTTTATAAATCCACATTTTAAACCACAAATTAATAATTTCTTCTTTTTGATACATAAAAAACTTCCTTTCAAGGTAAAAATTATTGACTTAGAGTTTACTTCAAATGCTATTATATTCTTAAGTATAAAACTTAACAAGGACGTGATAATATGACTATTAAAGAAGTAAGTCAAAAATACGATCTCAGCCCCGATACTATTCGTTATTATGAACGTATTGGTTTAATTCCACCTGTACCACGCAAACCAAATGGTATTCGTGATTTTGACCAAGAATCATGTAATTGGATTGAATTTGTCCGTTGCCTTCGTGATGCTGGAGTTCAAATTGAAGCATTGATTGATTATGTTCATTTATTTTATCAAGAAGGTACAGCAGAAGCTCGCAAAGCTATTTTAGTAGAACAACGTGACCGTCTCCAGAAACAAATTGATACTATGAATTTAGTTATTGAACGTTTAAATAAAAAAGTAGATCGTTATGAAGAAATCATTATTCCAGCCGAAAAAAAATTATTGAATAATAAAAAAGAGAGTAGTTAATCTACTCTCTTTTTTATTTCTAATATTTCACAGATTTTCACTTGCATCATTCCTAGCTTTTGATGATATTCTTTATATTTATTCTCCTATCTTAAGATACTTCTCTTATACATATTTAATATAGCCAAAACAATATTAAATGTAAATAAAAGCATCTATTTTATTAAGTATTCTATTGTCTTTGACGAATTTGATATTTCGTTTCGATATTATTAGTTATATAACCTCTTTCTCTTAATCCATTGGTTATTTCTGAATAAATATCATTACCATTTGAGTCTTTGATGGTAATAATTAAAACAAATTCTTGTGATTGTACATAAAATCCATTTCGTGGAGTTAAGTCAACTCTAAGTTTCCATCCATCTTCTAGGCTTATTTCTCTACTTAACTTTCTGTAGTAGGATTTTATAGGACTCCATTTGAACCCGTGTTTTACTCGTGCTGCTTCAAATTTTTCATCCCATTTTGATTCAAGAGGAACTTGTCCCTTATAATCAATTTTTCCACCAGCTATATATGAATATGTTCCAAAACTGACATCAATATTAGTTCTACAATATTCACGACCATATTTGGGGTCAAGAGGCGGTAAGTAGGCAAGAGTCATTCCTATTTCACCAATATACTTATTGTTTTTGATAAGAGATTTTGGATATGGGAAATCATACATTTCCAGATGCGATTTTTGAGATATTTTTTGTTTGAAAATAAGTGTTACACAATCTTTACTACATTGTAAAATATCTTGTGTATCAGCAGAAGGGATCCCAAATCCATAATATTTAATATTGTCTGGATGTTCATCTAACAATTCACGAGAGTTCATCCTTGCAGAATGTATTAACATTGCTTTAGCAAGGAGTAGATCTGGCTCGATCATTTCTTCATATATAGAGGCATATTTCTGCAAAGATCGAGGAGTTGAATAACTTGTGCCATTACCCTCAATTATCCTTCCGCTAGAATCCAATCCTTTTACTCCTAAACCATCAATTTTATATGATGTAGAATAATTACCACCATAATCAACAATGTCAGGCTTAACAATATAATTAGCACCAGGTCCTCTTCGACTAAAAGGTGAAGGTTCATTAAATTTAACAATCGAATTTACAGAATCAAATAATGCAACAGAACCTACTGTTATAGCACGAACAGAGTCAGCTGGTGATATAAGACGATCATGCTCACCAATACCTTTTTGAGGTGGCCAATTTCTAAGCGGTAAACTATTTACGTTTCCGCTAGAAACAAAGATTTGTACATGGTATTTATCTTGTATATAATCTAAAAATACCCCTAAATCAGACATTGAACCATCACAAGGTTTATTTTCAATACCTAAAGATAAATTCCATATTTTAGTAGTAAATGAATATTTCTCCATTACTTCTTCAATAATTTCCATCAAAGTATCTTCTGTAATGGAATCAGTTAATCCAAAATTTTTATCACTATTTGGAATGGCAACAATATCTACAAATTTAAAACGATATGCTGTGGACGCAGAAATATCATTCAAAATATTTCCATATTGTATAGTTGATGCAATAAATGTAGCATGTTGTGGATTTTGATAAACTTTATTTATATATTCTTCACGTGCAACAATATAAGGTTGTAGAAATGGATTATCATCACTTATTCCACCATCAATAATTCCAATGGTAACATCGCTATCTCGATACTCAGAATTCAATAAAGTTTGTAACTCAGTCGCCGAAAAATCACTCTGAGGAAGAGAGTACTCTTGAAAAAAACCAACAGTTTTTACTCCGTTAATAGAAGCTAATTTAATAATATCATTATAAGAAGTAATCTCTATCTTTAAAAATTTAATCTGATCGCCATATGAAATAATTTCATATTTATCTTTAAAATGAAGTGAACATAATTTTCGTATCACATAGTCCCAAATTTGTGCATTATCAAAGTCGTCATCAAAATCAAAGATTTTAAGTTTAATAAATTTTTTAATAGAGTTAAAATCTTCTTGTGCAATAGACTGGAGTGTTGGTGAAATTTTTTCTTCTGGCTTAATAGGTTGAATATCAATTATTGCGGTCATATTGGCTTGGAATTTTTGTGATGGTGGGTTTTTTACCATCTCTATTGTTTCCTGAATATTTTTTCTGTTAACCTTAATATATATTTCATCTAAATCTTCGCTACCAATAATTGGGCAATTCCTACAGAGATCAGATGGTTTATGTGATTTTGCAATAGCTTCAGGTTTTACTGTTATTTTTCCTACAGCGGGGATTGCTTCATTTTCATTAAAAACATCTGAATAAAAAGATAATAAAGTTTCGAACTTGTCAGTTATTTCTTTTTTTAATTCCGGAGTTACTTCTCCGAAAAATTTCAACTTTCCACCTCCAGTATTCGGAACAATATCTGTTGCTTTGGGAAGAACCAACTTTATTGGTAAATTGTTTTCACTCATAATTAAACCTCTTTAACAATTTTTTGAATAGTTGTTTTTGAACTACCTAAGATATCAGCAATTGTCTGTAAACTAAAAACTTTTGAATTTTTGCTTCGTAAATATTTTGCCTTTATTTTTAATAGTTCTCGTGAATCATTACAATTTTGAGGAACGATATTTTTGGTAATAAACAGTTCTTCATAAATACTAGATACGCTAAAAGAAGAGTTATGGATAACAGAGTTTCTTATAGCTTTAGTTATAATCTCTTCTATATCAGAACCACTTTGTCCATCAAGTAAAGTTGAAATTTCTAAAATTTCTTTTTGAGTAAATTTACATATACCATTGGAAAATAAGGTGACTAATGCTGCAATAGCGTCTTTATCAGGCAGTTCTATTTCTAATTTATAGTCAAATCTTCTCCATATTGCAGGATCAAGTAACTGCTGATGATTGGTAGCTGCTAAAATTAAGCTGTCTTTGCTCATTGTATCAATATTCTGTAAAAGACTATTAACAACACGTTTCAACTCCCCAAGTTCGTTGTTATCATCTCTAGCCTTAGCAATAGCATCAAATTCATCTAAAAATAATACACAAGGCATTTTTTGTGCAAACTCAAATAGGCTACGAATATTTTTAGCAGTAGTACCAAGGTATGAGGAGATTAGACTATCTAACCTAGCAATAACGAGTGGCAAATTTAATTGTTTAGCAATTAAATAGGCACATTTAGTTTTTCCACATCCAGGTGGTCCATATAACAATAGTGAGTTAGATACATTTATTCCAAGAGAGTTAAGTTTATCAGCATTTTGATAACTTAAAATAAATGAATCTAATTTTTCTTCATTCCGTTTTGAGAGAATAACTTCAATATCATTTTGATATGGGTAAATAATATCAGCAAGGTTCATTCTTGATTCAGTATCTACAGGAATAGCAATAGAATTAGAACTATTCATAGGAGTCAAGGTGGACTCAGTTTGAGCAGATAATAGACGTTGAAATTTAGTTGCAGAGCGAAAATCATTGTCTTTTTCCAACTTTGATACTAATTGTTTTGTATAATTAATAACTTTGACTTGATCGTGCTTTAATGCACCTTCTATAATCTTGCCAATTTCAATAGAATATTTCATCATTACACCTCCTATCCTATTATAAAGGAACGAAATGCAAATGTAAAGAACGAATACCATTTAAGACGGAACGAATATCAAAATAAAACGCATTATATATTAATTTTTAGGAACTTTTCCAGATTGCATTTCAATATATTCTATATAGGTCATGTTTTAGCAGTTATGTGAAATTTATCCTTTTTATATGGTATCGTAGGCTACCTACATACAGATCAGTATGCATAGCTTTTTATCAAATACGAGCATAAAGTCCCTAAATTTATTTATGAAAATATAAACTCGTAAAAAAATAATGACTTGATATCATTATTTACTTTTTTAATAAACAATCAAATTTCTAATAAATTTATAAAAATATAAAAAACCCCCACTACCTAAATTATTTTCTAAGTAATAGGGGCTTTAGCGTACAAAAGAAAACGTTATTTAATTATACTAGGATATAACTCCTTTTTAAAAATTAATCTGCCACCCAATTGTGGCTGTATCCTTATCTAAATACATCCATGTTTTATCTTTGGATGCATATAAACCTAAACCATTGGAACCACCTCCCACACCGATTGTATAAGTTTTATTCTCCTGCTGGTTGCTTTCGTATTTGGTCAATAATTGATTGGCATTCGTTAATGAGCTGGTCAAATCGTTCACTTGCATCTGTAGCTGTTCCGATTGAGCTTTCAAGTTTTGTACTTGTTCCTTTGATATCTGAAGCTGTTCCTTCAATATCTTGTTTTGATTTTTCAGCTTGGTCAAATTCGTTTCTAATTGCGTCAATTGTGTTTCCGTTACTAGATACGTTTTCTCTGTTGCCGAGCATGAATCCGATGAACAAACACAAAATAATAATACCACCAATAATAAGAATATTTTTAGTGTTTTTTCGTAAAAATTCCTTAATTTTACATATAAACACATGCATATCAAGCCTCTATTTCTGTAACAATGGCTTCAGGTCTGTTTTGTACGGTAATATCATCAAAATAAATCACATGTTCGCCCTGCATAAAGCTAAATCTTTTAAACGTATTTTTTAAGCTCTCATTGGAGCAATGGGACTGCGTTACAATCCCTTTAATACGTGTTTTTTCTACTGCGTTAAGTGGATTTCTAGAATATACTAAAATTTTCATTATTCATTTTGCCCTTTCATTAACGTAAAAATTCCATTTTCTTTGTTTCGTCTACTCCATTTTCTACTAGTTCATTGTTTTTATCTAAAACAAATTTTAATGGAGCAATTACCACTTTATTTTCATCTGCGTATATGCATTTGTAGGGAATTAGATTTTCCCCTTCAGCTAAATTTAAATAATTATCTTTACATAAATTCATTTTTTACCCTCCTGTTTAAATTATTCGAATTTGACCAGTTTTATTTGCTGGTCATTTGCTTGTTATTTTTTAGTCGCTTTTCTTCTTCAATTTGTCTGCGGACTTCCTCAGTAATTTCTTTTTCCTCTTTTTCTATTTCATCTATAAGTTTTTGAACTGCATTTGTACTATTGGTTAATAGTTCTCTTATACATTCTAGTAGTATTTCTACTAAACAATCATCATCAAAATGTATTTTTTCATAGATATCTTCTTTATTTAACAGAGTAACGATAACATCTTTAACTGTTACATCTTCAGGTATAAAATTAGCATTTATTGCATCACTTGGATCATAATAATAATATCTTGCCCAATCTCGTATTTTTGTATCAAAATCTACTTTCGAATATTTTTCAAACATTTCTTTCCAATTATCGCACATTTAGTTTTTATCCTTTACTTTCTAATTACTTTCCAATTATCTATTAATATTGAAATTTTATTTATTAATTAACTTTTGCATGCATGAATTGTCATGTGAAAATACTGCAATCTAATTTCATTTATCGGTTGAACATAAAAGTCGATAAATTAATAATAAATATTACAGTCTAATTGCATATCACCTATTTGTTCAGAGTCTGTATATTGCCAAAGACGACATATGCGATTAGGATTTTCAATAGCAAAACTATTTTCATGATATCCATACTGAGCCGTCCAAATAGGTATATAATCTGCGAGTAAATTTAAGTCAATAATATTGGTGAGCCAATTATAGGAACTATATAGACCTACATAATTATAATTTAGTTCATTTAATCGATTAATGAAGTTACCAATCATATAGGCTACATTGATATTATTTTTGAACATGGATTCATCTTCTGCATCATACCAAATACCAAGTTCAGGGTTTTTCCCATTTAAATATGTTTTGATTTGTTTATCTACCCAATTAGCTTCTGCTATAGCTTCGTCAATTGTTGAAGCATGAGCATAATAATATATGCCGTAAGGTAGATTATAAGTTACAGCATTATTTACATGAGTGATAAACATATCATCTAAATGAGTTTTTTCACCTATTTTTATAATAACTCCACCTATACCAATATCTTTTACTGCTTTCCAATCAATATTCTCTTGCCATGCAGAAATATCAATTACTTTCATCATAAAACACCTTCTTTTTTAACTGGTCGAATTCGACCAGTTTTTTATAGGATAACGTTAATCTGTATTTAAAATAGATTAACCGCGTCAAAATTGACACTATGAATTCGATGAGTTTTAATTTATAAATTTTTCCACCAATTTTTTATTTTAGCTATACTATTACTAAAATATTTTGACATATATTTTGCTTCATCCTCATTGGTAGGAACAATGCAATAATGTTCTGCCATCCACATTTTAAGAGCATTATTTTTAATATTTTGAAATAAAATAATCATAACAAGTAATAATACAATAATTAACATAATATATACCTCTATTTAAAATTAAATTCATTTTTTATTGAAGTAATAGTTCCTTTTGTATCTGTCATACATATAGGTAACCATAATGCTTCAACACCACAAATTTTATTGACATCAAACCTTCCATATAACCCCACAGCTTCACCATTTAACAGAAAAACACTGTATGTTATATAACCATTTAATTTAATATTTTCTGCAGTCATTATTGAACTCTTAGTTTGTTCAATATATTCCTCATAAATATATTGAACATTTTCGTTATTTTCGTTAAATACAGTAGATTGTTCAATAATATTTTTATTGCGGTCATAAATAGTTATTCCACTGCCTTCACGACCATATATAGGTTTTTTTATAATCTTATCTGCCGAACTAACATTGAGTATGCCTTCAAAACTTAGACCACTAAATGGAACATATTTTTTTATATAATTAGATTCTCGTTTTGAGTAAAAACAATATTTATCATTTAAATAATGCAACATTGCAGAAATTCGTTTATCCTGCATAATTAAGGCTTCTGGTGGATTAACTAAATAAATTTTCCCTTCATTATGAAGTTCAATCATTTTCATTCCTATAGGATATCCATCGTTAGATTTATCTTTTATTAATAATTCAGTTGGATATAATCTATATAGAATATTTATTTTTTGGTCAGTATTTTTTACATACACACCGTCATCAAATACTTCTAACTCAGATAACGGAATTAATATTGCATATACATTTTGTGGCTTATGTTCCATAAAATTATCATACAGATATTTTGTGTTATACCAGTCTTCTTTATAATTTGGGTCAGATGCAAATGCTATTACATCATCATTAGAACAAAGATTAATAAAAATTTCTGCTAATTGTTTATTAATTTCTTTTTCTTTTAATGATATTTCTTTCGACTTAAATCTAAAATTCCCATAAAAAGTTTCTGGTATAGCACATGGTGTATCTGAATTAATTTCTATTAATCGAAAATCACCATTCATATCTTTTACAAAATCCATTCTAGATAAATTGCTAATACAATCAAATTTAGAGCCAATAAAAGACAAGTTTCCAAACAAATCATTTACATGACGTACTGATTTAACAGTTTTATGCATAGCCCAAAATAAAACATTTGATATATCAAATAAATTTTCTTTTTCTTCTTTTGTAATATTTAATGGGGTTAAACTAGGATAACTATATCTCCAATCATCTTCTTTAATATAAGGTATTTTGTTTCTATCAATATTATCTATCCAACAACTAACTTGCACTACTTCTTCCTCCTGCACTTCCTATACCTATTTTTCCTGTAGATATACTTGATTTAGTACCTATATTAGATACATTTTTATTTGGTGTTGTAATATTTTTAGCACTTTTGTTACTAATAGAAGATGAAGCCTTATCTTCTATTGGCTTACTATCTTTATTTGTACTACCATTTAAATTACTATCTCTACTGTAACTTCTACTATTATAGCTACCATTGCCTTCATTGTAGTTTCTATTATTATAGGTCCCACTATTCAACCAAGTTCCAACAATAGTACCTGCTAAGAAATCACTAAAACTACCACTATCATGATTTACAATAGTAATATCTTCTTTATCACTATCACGATATTGCTCTTGTGGCGGGTCTGCTCCACACCCTGTTAATAAAGATGAACTAATAACTAATGCACTAGAAAAAGCAATTACTTTTTTTAAAGTTTTGTTTTTAGACAACGTCAACTCACCTCATATCTTTTTATTTTAAGTATAAATTTAGGAAATAACCTCTGCATATTAAAAATCTATCTTTTATTATAAAAATAGCCATTTTTGTAAAATCAATAAAACGGTAATTACAAAAATGGCTTATTTTGACATATTTAATTTTTCTAATCTCTCTAAAGCTATATCATGATATACTTTAGTTTTTTCGAACCCCACAAAATTTCTATTATGCATTTTAGCTGCTACAGCAGTTGTACCACTTCCCATAAATGGGTCCAAAATTATAGCACCTTCAGGAACAATTTTTATTAAATCCTCCATTAATGGAGTTGGTTTTCCAGTGAGATGAAATTTATCGGTTTGTTTTACTGTATATTGATAACAACCATCAAAAGGACCTGCATGTAGATTTCTTTTACATTTTCCCTTAGTTGCCCAAACTACATATTCGCACTGATGACGAAAATAACCTTTATGTGGTGCTCTTGCACATCTTCCTTTATCCCATGCTATAATACCTCTCCAAATTAATTCACCAATTTGAACAGCATCTGTAGTAGATGGAAGCTGTCTCCAGTCTGTAAACATTAAAAAATAACCTCCATCTTTTAAAACTCTATGACATTCACTAATCCATAGATTACACCAATGAAGCCAAGAACGTGTATCTTTACTATCTCCTACAAAATCTGGTCTATGCACTATAGTATTTGAACCCTGTTCATATTTTTTACTTGGTGGTAAAGCTTTTTCGGAAGCTGTTCTACCACCACTACAATAAGGCGGATCTGTAATGACTGCATCTATAGAATTAGATGGTAATTGTCTAAGATACTCTAAGCTATCTCCTAATAAAATTTTGTTTAAAAAATCATTTAAATTGTTTGTCATTTTCTTATCTCCTTGTTCTATAAATTATTATGAATTACTATAAATTATTTTAAAGTTAGTGAGGTTTATTTTTTTCTAATAGTTGTTTTTTGTTTAGCATATTGAGCTAGATTTTCTTTTAATTTTGTAGGTACTGGTACACCACAATTTGTAGCATTTTCTAATATGCTTAGTCCTTCATTGGCAATGTAAAACATTATAGCCACATCACGAGTTATAGTACCTTGGTTAAACACTATATCCGCTGTATGAGCCACCATAATAATAATTACAATAACAGCTTTTTTGGCTAATCCTCGCCAACCTTTTCTGCTATCAAGTTTTTTGTTTGGATTTATCCAAGCTGATAAAAGACCTGTTATATAATCTAATACCATTAGTAGCAAAATAGCTTCCCATAAATTAGACCAACTACCAAACAAATGACTACATATAGTCCCCACTGTAGCGAAACACGCTCCCCATTCAATTTCCATTCGAACAGGTATAATAGTTCTAATAAATGCCACAATATCTGTTAAAAATTCCTGCATCTAATCACCTACCTTAAAAACTAATATTATATATAAACGGACCTACTAAAGTAGCTCCAATATCACCTCTGTCAAAATTATCATCTACATATTTTTCCTTTACATATGCTAATGCAAGTACAGTAGCAAAAGATTCTAATTTACTAAAGCCTGCATTACGTTCTAATTGATCTGTAAGTATATATCCAACACCAGCATGAGCAAACTTATCCACGCCAATATTATCTTGAATATTATGGACTGGATTAGCACTTGCTGTTGCTGTAGATAAAAAAAAGGCACAACACAACAATGCTAATAATAATTTATGCATTATCTACACCTTCTTTATTTTTTAAGTTAGAAATTATTTTTTCTTGTATACATTTAGGGCATTTAGGATTAGTACATTTACCATTATCATCTAATTTTTTTGCACACAAACTACAGCGTTTTACCATTCTTCAACTACCTCTTTCATTTCATTATTGGTATTAGACATAAGTTCTTGATATTCTTGTTTTAACTCTTCTTGTAATTCAATATCATTATTAAGCAAAGCTATTATCATTGCATCTTTCAATTCTTTTGTTTGTAATTCTACAGAATTAGATATTGTATTTACTTCAGCAATTTGTTTTTCTTGCTGTGTTGGTTCTGGCATAACATATATTTTAGGTTTTCCTGTTTCCATATCTCTTACATAAATATTTTTACCATCACCATTTACATACAAATCATAATCAGAAGCAGAAATTATATCTACAACAGAGAGTTCTTCCTCTGTCATTTTTTTTACTTTCTGTTTAAGTTCTGTTATATATTCTTTGTTATTTTTTTCTATGTCTTTTGTATTTGCAAACGTCCTAACAGACGGTGTTCCATCTATTAAAAACCCCATACAATAATATTTTACATTTGTAGCCATACGTATTCTCTCCTTTTAAAATATATTTGTTAATTTATAAAATTTTTATCAATGAGGTGATATAATGCGTAAACCAAATGGATATGGTAGCATTAAAAAATTAAGTGGAAATAGGCGGAGACCTTACGTTTTTCTCATCTCCGCAAAAGGTAAACAAAAACCGCTGGCATATTTTGCTACACAGGTAGAAGCAGAAATTTATGCAGCAGATTACAATAAAAAACATAATAACAAAATCCTCCATGGTCATCAGATTACGTTTTCGGAACTTTATTACAGGTGGTTACCATTCCATATAGATAAATATCAGCCAGCAAAAACAACTGTTAATAGCTATAAAGTAGCATTTCAACATTGTCTACCATTATATGAAATGCCTTTAAAGAGTATTAAATATTACCATCTGCAACAAATAATAGATGATACTAAAAGAAAAGGACTTTCCTACAGTAGTTGTAAGAAAATCCGTTCTTTAATTAGTCTTATGTTTAAATACGGCATAATAATGGAATATTGCAATAAGAACTATGCCAATCTATTAAATTTAGGTAAAAATAAAGCAATCCGTCCACACAAACCTTTTACAAGACAAAAAATAAATAAATTATGGACTAATCTAGAAATTGATGGTATAGACACTGTGCTAATCCTAATTTATACAGGAATGCGTGTTGGTGAATTATTAAATTTAACTAAAGATAATGTCTATCTACGACAAAAATACATTAAAATTACAAAATCCAAAACTAAAAGTGGGTTGCGTGCCATTCCTATTCATGAAAAAATTTTCCCACTTATCACAAAAAGAATGAATATGCCTGGTAAATATCTAATTTGTGATAGTAATGGAAATCCTTATAATTACAGTAAATATAGGACTTTATGGAATAAAATAATGCAACAAATAAATGCCAAATACAGCACTCATGACTGTAGACATACTTGTGCAACTCTATTAGATAATGCAGAAGCAAATGAAAACGCCAAACGTCGTATTTTAGGTCATGCGACAGGTGATGTAACGGATACAGTATATACTCACAAAAATCTTAAACAATTACGAAAAGCTATAAATAAGATAAAATGATTTGTTACTAATAAGATACTTTTATTTTTTATAACATTAGTAAAAACAAGGTTTTATCTATATATACTAGTGTTACTAATGTTACTTCTAAAAATCATTAAAACAATATATTTTTAAACTTAAAAACCGTTGCAAAAGCTATCCAGCCTTTAATTGCAACGGTTCATTCTTTCTGTTTGTTTTCATAAATATTTTTAGATTTTATAATTATTTTTATATTAAACAGTTCATTTATTTTGCTATATGTCTTATCAAGTATACATCAATCTTTTAATAATACAGTGGGGAAGTTATAGTAATAATGCTAATACATTAATAACACTAAATTTAAATATAACATCATCTAAGATACTTTTTGCAATTGCAACAGATATTACAAATAATGGAAATCCTCAAGGTGCATATTTAGGGTACGATGTAATAGAAAATAATAAGATTAGATTTTTATTTGATGCAACACCTTGGACTTTTGCATGGTTCTGTATTAGTAAATAGACAGTAGGAATGGTGTGTTTGGAATTTGGTATTTAATTGTTACCTATTATAAATAAGAAAATACTAGTATTTTTATTTGATTCTATAGTTTCATTGGTTGTTATCTCACATGAAGATTCCCATCTACTATAGACTTTACTAATTATTTTTATATATTCAAAACCACTATGAAATGCCGATAAAACTATCCATGTTTTATTATTTGAAATTGGATAATTTACAACATACGCAGTACCACCAATTAAACTTTCATTTATCTTGAAAACTCCCCACTGTGGCTGATAAAACACAGTGGAGAATGTTCGGATTAGATGAAAATTATACTGGCGATTTGAGAACAGTTAAAATTAATACAGCAATAACTTTTAAAGAAAAACTATCATTTGCTATAGCTACACCAGCATCAGATTCAGAAGCAAATTTAATATCTGTTGTAAAATCAACATCAACAGAATTAAATAATATTATTGTAAATATTAAAGGTGTCGTTACTGGAGGAAGTAATGGTCAAATTAGAGTGTTTTTTGTAGGAAAATAATTATTTACTTAATATAAACCATCTAAAAGTTTGAGGATTTTCTTTGAACCTAAAAATAATGTTAGTTGGTGTTACATCTGCTACACCTAAAAAATAACCTATTCCATCATTTTCGAAGCTAGATATACCATCACAGGCATTACAATATAATAATTGTTTTATTGTAATATTTGTCGGTATATTTACTAATTTATCACTACCTACAATTAATCCCCACTGTGTTTTATCAGCCACAGTGGGGAA
>ERZ791716.686-NODE-686-length-18616-cov-2.593233_pt1 | contig 18616 bp, 3 predicted proteins | sample MGYA00510049_ERZ791716 | MGnify/ENA primary metagenome ERZ791716 (study PRJEB30046, sample SAMN00715135) | human gut metagenome | study: EMG produced TPA metagenomics assembly of the A metagenome-wide association study of gut microbiota in type 2... | reverse complement strand
GATAATAATTTGATTTGTTCTTCGGTTATTTTATAAATACCTTGATTTTTATATGCTTGACGTTGAGTATTTAACCATGTCCCTAAAGCTATTCCGCCTTCTGCATATTCATATCCATTTAATGTTTTATAACTTTGCGGAATTTCTAAATTTCTGTTGTGCTCAAAATAAGCCTTAGCTAATTCATATTTTTTATTCCATTCTTTTTCTTTATAATTAGTTTCAAAGCGCATTCCTATTTCTTCTAACAACTTTATCTGTTCTTCTGTTATTTTACAATTTCCCATTCCTTTATATGCTTGGCGTTGATTTGTTATCCATGTTCCTAACGCTATTCCTTTTTCAGAATATTCATATCCATTAAGTGTTTTATAACTTTGTGAAATTTCTAAATTTCCATGATATTCAAAATAAGCTTTAGCTAAACTATATTTATGCATCCAATTTTCTTTTATATTATTTTTCATAGTATCCCCTCTTTGAATGCTATGTATTATATCATAATTTAAAGAATTGTCAAAAAAATTAGTAAGCATTAAACTTACTAATTGATATTATTTATTATCCATATTTACTTTATTTTTCTTATTTTTATTTTTCAAATCAGGGTTAATTTTTTTTAATTTGTTTTTCATCAAATAACATCCTGTTGCACTTAAAATTGTTGTTAAAGATAAAAGTATATAAATAATGATATTTATAAAATTGGATTTATATTTAATTAACGTATAAACTCCAATATCACCAGATTGTGATTTTACAATAATAATTGATTTATCTTTTCTATTTATTATATTAACTGTACTTTTATCATCTTCAGGAACAGCTTCAATATCACTTCCAGTATAAGTATAATCAAATACTTCTTTGTTAAAATTCTCTTTTAATGAACCTTTTTTTAATGTAATACTTTTTAAATATACATTGCTACTTAAAGATTCTTCAGTCATATTCAATCCTCTTGATACAACAACAGTGTATGTTTTAGTAGAACCATCCTCTGCTGTTACAATTATTTTGTAATTATTATTTCCTGTGGATAACTTTTCTGTTCCTTCAATTTTTATAGTTGCATATTTAGTATCTTCTACGGTTGCATCAATTTTAATTGAATCGGCTTCATATGGAAGATACACGATATATTTATCTTGTTCTTTTTTAAATGCTGGACTTAATATTCCTTGAGAAACTTTTAAACTTGACAAATTATTATTTTTAGAAAGAACTTTATTTGGATCTTTACCCCTAGTAGCACGTATTACATATGTATTTGTACTACCATTTTCTGCGGTTACAGTTATATTAATATCCTTTGTTTCCTCTGCATTTATACTTGTATTAGAAATACTTACTTTTGATTTTGAATCCTCTGCTTTTGCATTTATTTTTAAACTTGAAATACTAAACGGAACAGATACAGTATAACTTTTTGTATTTGAATTAAATTTAGGACTTAATTCAGCGCCATCAACACTTAAGCTTGATAATTTATTATTGCTACTACGGTTATCTTTTCTATTTACCGTAATTGTATATGTTTTTTTATCTCCAGATGGAGCTGTTACAATTATACTAAATTTATTATTACCATAACCTAAATTCTTTGTACCAGTACCAGAAACACTAGCACCTTTATCTTCGGCAGTAGCAGATATTTTTATACTTGTAACATTTGCATCTACAGATATATTATAATTTGTTGTATTTTTATTAAAATTAATACTTCCATTACTTACAGATAAACTACTTAAATTATTATTTGTACTAGGTGGATTGGTAATGCTAATGGTTTTACTTGAAGATGAAATATTAACATATTTAGCATCTGCATCAGGTTGTTTACTTCCAGAATAAGATATTGTAGCATTACCAGTTGCTTTTGCTTTAAATGTAAATTTCATTACATTTTGTCTACCCTTTATAGTATTAGCTCCAAATCCACCTAATTTGTTACCTGCTAACTCAACAGTAAAAGGCGCTAAAGAAGTTGTTTTAACTAGTTCTAACTTATCAGTAGAATAACTAATATTTCCACCAAATGCAGCTAAACCACCATTTGCTCCACTTACGCTATTAACGTATAATACTACATCTATTGTTTTTCCAACATATACACTACTATTTCCACTTATTCCTGTTGTTGCAGTTCCATCTGCTTTAGCAGTTAGTACTGGAAACAAAAAAAGAAAGAAGGAAAGAATAAGAAAATTGATTTTTTTATTTAATATATTTTTCATATTCATTACCTCCATTCATCATCGATTTGTTCTTTAGTTTCCTCTGAATTTAATTCATTATTTTGATTCATTTCTTCTTTTTGCTTTAGTTCTTTTTTTGCTTGATTCAAAGCATCTTGTTGCAATAACATCTTTAATTTTGAAGGATCTTTTGTTTTCATCGCTTCATGTATGGCATCAATTACTTCTCTTTTTGTAACTATTTCATCATATGGATCATATGGAAGATTATCCTCATAATCAGCGTCATACACATTAATTTTTGGCTCCGGTATAGATTTTGGGGTTGTATCCTTATTATCTATATCACTATTTTGATTATAATCACCATGGATTACATCATCGTCTGAATTTTTAGAGCCAAAGTTAAATTCTGGTTTAACTTCTATAACTGGTGCGATTTTTGATTCTTGCTCTTTCTTTTTACGAGATAAAACTATTATTAGAATTATTAATAGTAATATTAAACTTAATAATCCTAACATAAATCCAAATTGTAGTGGAGTTAATCCAAACAATGCTGAATTAGAAGTTGCTGTTTTAGAAGCTTCTTTTACGACATCAATTGTATAATATTTAACAAAACCTTCTTTATCTGTAACTTTAATCAATACTGTATTGTGTCCTTCTTTTAAGTTTTCGTTTCCTATTATTTCTACTTTGCTATCACTGTTACTTGGTGTTGCTTTAATATCTAATTTTTCTACTTCATTTGGTACAGTTATATTATAATTATTTATATTTTTATCAAATTCTTGATCAGATTCATATGGTGAATTAATTATTAGTTTTTTTAAATAATTATCACTAGATTTAGTAGCTACAACTGTACTACTACTAGATACTTCTCTTTCTACATTTACAATATATGTATTAACACTACCATCCTCAGCAGTTACACGAATTGTAATTGTGTTATTTCCTTCTTTCCAATTTTTATTTCCAGAAATTGAAACAGTAGCATTTTTATCATTAGCAATAGCTGTTACATTTAGTGCTGTAATGTTGTTTTTTACTTTCATTGAATAAGTTGTTACATTTTTTGAAAATGTAGGAGTTAGTGTATATCCACTTACATCCAATTTTTTTAATGTTGCATCACTACTTTTTTCAACCGTAGATTTACTTTCTTTTTCTATTTTAACTGTATAAGTTTTAACTGTTCCATCTTCTGCTGTTACTTTTATAGTAGCAGTTGTTGTATTCCCAGTTAAACTTATATTACCAAGCCCACTTACTTTAGCATTACTATTATTTACACTACCATCTAATTTTACAGTACTTACATCATTTGGTACCTTTATAGTATAACTAGTAGTATTTGGATTAAATGATGGGCTTAATGTATAACCACTTGCTGATAAACTTTTTAATGTTGCATCACTACTTTTAGTATTACCTGGATCTACAATTGTACTAGAATCATTTATAGTTATTGTTTTTGGAACAACTGTTGTTGAAAGTTTTGATGAAACATCGCTAAGTTTTGCATTAGTAAGACTTACCTGCGTTGTTCCTTTTTTCTTTGCCTTAAATGTTATAGTAAGCACTTGTGTTTTCGAAGTTATTCCATTTGATAATGTAGTATCTAAGCCGGCTATAATGTAATTTGCATTTGTGTTAATTTGAAATGCATATGGAGTTTGAATACCTGTTGCAGATACATATTCTAAATAATTTGAATCAAATGTTAAATTACCACCTACACTTACTATTCCACCATCTATATTACTACCTCCTGTAACATACATTTTTATAGTAATATTGCTACCAACACTTACTGTTGAATTTCCATCGAATCCAACAGTGGCTGTTGCAGCTTTTGCGATTGACGTATAAAAGAATGTTGAAAGACTGATAATTAACGTCATTAATATTTTTGTACTTTTTTTATTTTTCATTCTTTACCTCCTAGTGTAATGATATTCTTCCTAAATAATGATTTAAAATCATTACTGAGTCAAATAAATCTATTTCTGTATCATCGTTTACATATGCTGCTTCTTTGTATGCACCATCTAATAATGTACGAACTAAATAATGATTTAAGATTTTTACTGCATCAAATAAGTCTATTTCACCATCACCAGATGTATCACCTTTAATTACAATATATTTTCTATCTTTTTCTTCATTATCTATTATTAATTTAACTATCATTCCTGTAGCTAAGGTATCATTGTCATTTATTTTTCTTGTTTCATCAGAAGACCAAATCTCAAGATATTTATTTTCATTATCTAATTGATTTTTTAAGTCTAATCCAGTTATTCCAAGTTTAACAGTTTTTATATAACCATTAGCTATTTTATGACCAAAAACATTTGATGTTATTGTACTTGCAGGATCTGCTTCTTTTATGATAGTTACTTTATATGTTAGTACAGTACCATTTTGAGCTGTATTCAAAATTATTAATTCAGTTGTACCAGCATCAAGTGGAGAAATAGTTATTGTATGTGGAGATGTATATGTCACTCCATTTATTTTCATGATAGCTGTACTATCTGCAGTCATTGCAGTTACATCTATTGAAGAAACTGTTCTATCAACATTTACAGTATAAGCAAAAGTATTTTTGTTGAATGATAAATTTCCTTTACTTACTATTATGTTACTTAAATATGCATTTGTTGAAGCTGTTTTTGTATAAGTTATTTTATAATTTTTTACTGTTTTTCCATCTTCTGCTGTTACTTGAACAACTATAGCTGATGTACCCTCTATTTTTGGAATTGTTACAACATTGCTATCTTGTTTAATTCCATTTACTAAATAACTTATTTTTGATGTTCCCATATTAGCTGTTGCATTTACTGTAAGTTTATTTGTTTCAAACGGAATTTGTCCAATTGAATATTCTTCTTGATTCATTGTAAATTCCTTATCAAATTCATAACCATCTACACTTAATGAACTTAAATATGCATCATTTGAAGCTTGTTTATCTAATCTTTTAATTACTAAATTATAAGTTCTTGTTGTTGCGTTTTGAGCAGTTACTAATATACTAATTGAATTATTTCCTATATTTAAATCTGAAATAGTAACTGTTTTTGGAGTAAATGATGTAGCTCCATTAACTGTTATTGTTGCATTTTTATCTTCAGTTTCTAAAGTTAAGTCAACACTAGTAATTTCATTGTCAACAGTAATGTTATAATTTGAATTTGTCTTTATAAAGTCAATTGTACCAACTGATGAAACTAGTTTACTTAAATATGAATTATCAGAAGCTACAATGTTATAACTAATATTATAAGTTTGTGTTGTAACTTTATCATTGGCTAGAACTTTAACTGAAATAGTTTTTGAGCCTAGAATTTCAGGTATATTAACTATATTACTTTCTTGTTTTACACCATCTACGTAATATTCAATAGTAGACAATGCGTTATTAGGTGTTGCATTAATTCTTAGTTGTGTTGTTCCATAAGGTAAATCTCCTATTGAGTAATTAAGTGTTGTTGAATAGAATGTTTTATCCAAAGGATATCCACTAACATTTAAATCACTTAACGTTGCATCATTACTTAGTGCTTCTACTATTGTGAAATTATATACCAATACAGTTCCATCTTCTGCTTGTGAAGTTATTATTACTTTTCCATCAGACAATTTATAATTTCCATTTCCTGTAATAGTAGTTGTTTTAACATTAGCAATTGCTTCTACCCTAAAATCTGTTTTTCCATAAGGGACAGTTAATACATAATCTTTATTATTTGGAGTAAATGTTGGAGATATTGTAGCACCAGTTAATTTAACTTCTTTAATAGTTGCATCACTAGATTTTGGTCTAATTACTTTAATTGTATATGTTTTAACATTTCCATTTTCTGCAGTTACCTTAATTATATAATAATTATCATTAGTTGTTGATAAAGAAATTTCTTCTGGTTTTTCTACTGTTGCATTACTATCCTCTGGTTCTGCTGTTACCTCAGATGCAAGTAATTTTTCTTTTATTGCATCAACGGTTACTTCATAGTCATAAATTTCACTATCAAATGTTGGAACTAAAACATATCCATTTACCGCTAGTAAACTTAAATTAGCATTATCATTTTTAGCTCTATTTATTTTAATTGTATATGTTTTCTTATCACCATTTTGTGCAGTTACAACTATATTAAATTCATTTAAACCTGTTTTTAATCCTTTTGTTCCTACACCTTCAATTGTAGCATCTTCATCTTCAGCAGTGGCAGATATATCAATACTAGTTTTTGAATATAATACATCATCTAATGTATATTCAAGTGTATCTTTATCAAAGTCTTTAACACTTATTCCATCTACTTTTAAGGTTGCTAAATTATTATTTAGTTTTTTAGCTCTAATAACATTTATTGTATAGTTTTGTTTTGCTCCAGATTCACTTTCAACTTCTATAGTAATTGTATTACTGCCTACATTTAATTGATGTGTACCTGTTCCAGATAATATTTTAGCTCTACTATCTGTTAAAGTAGCACCTATTTCTATTGAATCTATATCTCCTGCTACATTTACAGTATATGATGTTTTGTTAGAAGCAAAAGTAGGTGTTAATGTTCCTTCACTTACAGTAATATCTGAAAGTGTATTCACACTTGATTTTGTTCTAGTAATATTTAATATATATGTATTTGTTGCGGATAAATCTTCACTTACAACTACTACTTCAACTCTTGTACTACTTTCAGTCATTGTATAATGACCAACGCCTGATGTTATATTAGCATGGCTTTCTGTTGTTACTCCGGAAACATTAAATTCAGTAGTTTCAACAGGTACGGTTACTGAATATTCAAGTGTATCTTTTGAAAAACTTGGATTAAATGAACCATTTGTTACTGTTAAACTATCTAATGTTGCAATATTTGATTTAGTTCTTGTTACTGACAAAATATAGTCTTTAACTGTTCCATCCTCTGCTTTTACTTTAATTGTTATATCATTTGTTGATGTAGTTAAAATAGGTGTTGTATCAAATGCTACAGTTGCTTTTTTATCACTAGATGTTATTGGATCATTTACATTAACGATTAAATTACTTGCATTGACTTCTTCTATATTGTTTGGTACTGTTACTTCATATTTTTTAGTTGAACTATTATATGTTGCTTTATTTCCAGATAAACTTATTTCTTTAATTCCTGCATCATCATTAAGTTTACGACTAACATGTATCACATAATCATGATATATGCTTGTATCATGTGCATAAACTGTAATGGTTATATCGTTATTTCCAGTATTAATTCTTACTAGTCCATCACCTGTTTTTGTAGCCAATTCATCATTTGGAGTTGCTACTATGTTAAGTTGATGTGTGTTATAAGGTAATTCAGATAAAGTGTATTCATCTTTTGTTGAAGTAAAATCTGATATAGTTACACCATTAATTGTTAAGTCTTTTAAAGTAATATCTTGTCTATGGTTTCTGGTAATATAAATTGTATAAGTTTTTACTGTTTTATTTTCAGCTTGAACTGATATTTCAATTTTATTTTGTTTATCAAATTCTAAATCAAATTGATTTGATAAATCTGTAGTTATTACTGCTTTATCTGTATCTTCAACAGTTGCTTCTATAAGAGCCTTATCTATAGTTCCAGGAACTGATATTTCATATGTTTGCTTTGATGAATTAAATCCTTCTATTGTTTGTCCATTAACTTTTAAGTCTGATAAATTTGCATTTGATGATTTTTGTCTTTCAACATTGACTGTATAAACAGTAGTTGTTCCGTCTTCTGCTGTTACGGTTAAAATAATACTTTTTGATGATTCATTTGCTGGCATTGAGTGAACAGTATCATTTGATGGTACAACAGATGCTGTACTTGCTATATCTGCTTCTAAATTAAATTGTAATGTATCTACAGGTACTTCAATACGGCAAGTATTATCACTATTCATTAAGCAATATCTGCTATCATCGTTTCCTATAATTAAAGTAACTTTATTTAAAGATGAATCATTTGAAGCTGTTCTAGTTACTTTTATTGAATATTCTTGTTCTGTACTATCTTCTGCAATAACTTTAAAGCGATAGTCATTAACTTCAGTAGTTAATAGAGTTAATGTTTGACTTTTTACTATTGTTGCATCACTTGGATAATCAAAGATTACATCGCTTGGGGTAAGGATAGTAACATCGTTTGGTACTGTTACTTCATAAATGCCAACATCTGTATTTTTTGCTTCTATGCCTTTAACTTTTAAATTTGATATCGAAGTATCATTATTTTTTTCTCTATATAAATTTAATACATATTCTGATTTATCTATACCATTTTGAGCAGTTACTGTAATAACTATTTTGTTATTACCTGTTTTAAGTGACACTAATCCGTCACCTGATACTGTTGCATAGCTATTACTTTTTGTTGTTTCAATGTTAATACTATCTTTTTCAAAATTTACTGTTTTTAAATCATATTCTTCAGTATCTTTATTAAAGTTTTCTATGCTTACACCATCTATTTTTATATCATCTAGTGTTGAAATATCATATTGTTTTCTTGTTACATTAATAATATAAGATGCTGTATTTCCATTTTCTGCTTCTACTATAATTTCTATTTGGTTATTACCAAAATTCAAATTAGTATTACCAGTTATACTCTTAATTTTTCCATATAATGAATTAGGTATTGCATTAACATTAATTGAAGTTATATTACCCTCTACTTCTGCTGTATATGTTCTTGTTGCTGAATTAAATGAAGGTGTTAATGTTCCATTATCTATTATTAAAGATTTTAAACTATTATCTGATGATTTTGTTCTAGTTAAATCTATTGTATAAGTATTTACTGTTCCATCTTCAGATGTTACTACTACATAAACATTTTTAGTTTCTATTCCAAAGGTTTTTGATTGTGTATTAAGTGTTGCTGAAGAAGATGACTCACCTTTTTCTAAATCATAAATTGATACCCTTGCTTTTCCTGTATCAAGTACAGTGGCACTTACTGTAATATCTGTAACAGTGGCATCATAATTATATGTATAAGCTCCATTAAATGTTGAATTAAATGCTGGAGACATTGTAGCTTGAGGAGAAGATGTTATAGTTAAACTAGATAATTTATTTTCATTTGATAATCTATATACTTTAATTTTATATTCTCTTATTGATTTATCTTCTGCTGTTACTGTAATTGTGAAATTGTTTTCTCCAATATTTAAATTTACTGTTCCAAGACCTGAAACACTTGCTTTTCCTGTGTCATCAACTAAACCATTTAATAACATTGATGATTTATTATTTGCTACTGTTCCTAAATCATATTCTTGTTTAGTTTTGTTAAAATTACTAACACTTACACCATCAACAGTTAAACTTTTTAAATAACTATTATCTGATGCTGCTTGTCGATTAATTGCTAAATTATAATTTTGAGATGTACAACTATTTCCTGGTACACTTGAGTATTTGCTTAAACAGTTTTCTGCTTTTACAACTAAAACTTTATTATTTGATAATGTTCCAGAATTAGATAGATTCCATGTTCCAAGTCCACTATCAACATAAGCATTGGCATGAGTAGGAGTTGCAGAAACTGATGTAGAAGTTATAGCATAAGGTATTGTTGTTGAATAACTATAAGTTCCACTAATTAAATTTCCAAAACTTATACCATTAGTTAAATTAATTGAAGAAAGTGTTGCATCATTTGATAATCTGTATACGTTTAATGTATAAACTTCAGTATTACCAAACTCGCTTGTTACTGTGATTGTAAAATTACTTTCTCCAACATTAATATTATTTTTTCCTAAAATGCCACTTAATATTGAAGCCTTGCTATGATTTGCTGTTGCATTTAAGTTAATATATTCTATATCATTTGGAACTACAGCAGTATATGATTTATTATCCACACTTCCTGATACAAACGCAGGAGAAAGTGGATAAGTTGTAGAGCCATTTGTTACTGTTAATGTTCCAAGTGAAGCATCATGTGATAATGATTCACCTGGTATTTTTACATTCGCATCAGTAGTTGTAAATTCATATTGATTTCCATCAAAATCAGTCATATCATTATCTCCTGGTTTCTTTGAAAATTCAATAGGGATTGTTCCTGTAGCAGAATCATTTATTTTTAAGAAAAAATATAATATTTCTGTTTCTGCTGTCAAAGGAACATCTTCACTATCAACAAATGAACCGCCTATTATTCCTGAAGTCGAATTATAGTTAAAACTTGTAGAGTAATTTGAATCCTCTGGCCAATAAGTAGTTTGATAATATAAAAGACTTCCATTTGCTTTTACTATTGGTGTTAGAACATCGGTATCAATATTTATACGAGTATTAATACTTGTTATTACTTTAGGACTACCTGGCGTATAATTTAAGATTGTTAAAATTACAGTTCCAGTATCTACTTCGTCACCTGTATTAATTACATATGATGAAAGTTTCCCTGAAACATAATCATTGTAGCAACTTTTATAATCCCTTTGTGTTGCAAATGAATTATATTTTGATCCATCACATTTAATCATTTTAATATTTAAGTTATGAGCCGTATCTGCCTTTGCATTTGTAAAACAAATTGTAATAAATAAAATAAAAAATGAACAGATATATTTAAAATACTTTTTATTATTTTTCATACCACGACAATCCTACCTTTACTATTCTATACAAGTATATCAATTTTTTCGTTTTTTTTCTACAAAATTCGCAAAAAAAATATAGAATTTTCATTATAAAATTAAACAAAATATTTAATTTATAAAAAAGACTATTATTAATACATTGGTAAAAAATTATTAATATCTAAACTATATATATCACAAATTAAACAAAAAAGAATTTTAATCATCTAAAATTAAAATTCCTTTTATTTTTTGTTATAGAAATCATATAATTCTGTATTCAACGAACTAATTTTTCCTGATATATAGTTTTTAATTTTATTTATATCTGCAACAGTATTATATGTATCCATATTAATATCTGCAGCAGCTTTATCTATTTCATCAAACTCTATTTTAGCTGATATTTGATTTTTAGATTTATTTATATCTGCAACAGTAACATATCCGTCACCACTTATATCACCTTTAATTACTAATACAAGTTGATCATATACTGTTCCATTAATTGATAATTTAACTATATATCTTGTTTTAATATTAACATCATCAGAAATTATATCTGTTTCTGTACTATCATAAACTTGAAGATTACTTCGTTCATTCTTTAAATTATTTAAGAATTCATCGACAGTTGTATGTGGTTCCATACCTGTAATATATTCATAACCTTCTGTATCACGATTTATAATATAAGTATCAGTTTCTATCATTGGATTAATTACATGAACAGTTATAGTTTTAGTAAGTGCGGGATTTCTAGTTGAAGTAACTTTAATAGTTGTATCCCCTACTTTATTTGGTGTAATTAAACCATCTTTTGAAACACTTAATATAGATGTATCTTGTGGTACATAAGTCATTTCTTTATAATCAGTATTTTCAGGATTATACTTTATATCAATTTGATAATCATTTCCTATTGGTACATTGATTTCTAAATCAGTTTCAAATGAATTAATATCTGTTTTTTTATAAACTTCTATATTAACACTTTGTTGAGTAATTCCATCTTCTGCTATAACAGTTATAGTAATTATATTTTTACCTGGGAATAATTCAGTAACTCCATCTCCTATTACAACTGCGTCTGTTGATGCTGTCGTAACATCAAATGAAATATTCTTAACATCCCCTTCAACTTCTATTTTATAATCACCAATTTCAGAAGAGAATTTAGGATTAAGTGTACTTACTGATGGCTTTATATCAGTAATTGTAGCATCATGACTTGCTTGTCTTACAATAGTAACATCATAAGTATTAACTAATCCACTTTGTGATGTAACGTTAATAAACTTTGTAACACTTCCTACTGATAATTGATATGTTTCTAAGCCAGTTACTGTAGCTCCATCGGATATTGTTCCTGATAAAGTTACATATTTTGTACCAATTGGTACATTTAACGTATAACTATTTACTTCAGGATCAAACTTAGGACTTATTTCACCGATATTTGTATTTAAAGTCAACAATTTATTTTCATCACTATTTGCACGTGTAATTGTAAGTTTATATACTCTTTCTGATTTTGTTGAACTAATAACTTTAATATATATGTCATTTGTTCCTGGTTTTAAATTAATTTGTGTTATATCTTTATATTCAACGTAAGAAGAATCAGATTTTATATATACCACGCTGGTAGAAAGTTCAGGTGTCGCTTTTAAATTAACAAAAGAGACTTCATTACCTACATCTAATGTATAATTTTGAATTGTTTTATCAAATTCTGGAACTATTTCATTTTTGCTTACAGATAATACACTCAAATATGTATTACTTGCTTCTTGTCTAATTGCATCTATAGTATATGTAGTCCCTTCACCATTATAAGAAGCTTTTACTATAATAATATTGTGACCCACTTCTAAATTATCATTTCCATATATATCAACTGTAGCATCTTCATTATGTTTAACGTAATTAATAGTTGCACTTTCATATTCATTTGGTATGTTTACAACATAATTAAATGTATTAGGATTGAATTTTGGATTTAATTCACCTTCTAAAACAGTTAAGTTTTCTAATAAAGTTTGTTGTAATTCATTTTCTTTTCTAGTAACATTTACAAAATATGTTTTTATTGTTCCATCTTCTGCTGTTACAGTAACTGATAATTTATTTGTACCTTCAACCAAATCATAAGTTTGATTTCCACTAACAGTAGCTTTTTCTGACTCCGCTATTCCATTTAATGTAATAGAATCAACATAATTTTCAACTTCTACTGTATATGAAGTAGTGTCTTTATCAAATGGTGGTACCAACTCACCATTATTTATTGTTAAACTTTGTAAGTTAGCATTACTATCTTTTTTCTTAGTTACAACAACAGTATAAACTTTTGTTGTTCCATCTTCTGCTGTTACAGTAAGTTTAACAGTTAAATCATTGTCGGTAAGTTTATAAATTCCATTTCCTGTAATTTTGGCTGTTGTATCTTCTCTAACACCAATAATTTGTATTGTATTAACATTGTTTTCTACGTGATAAATATAATTATATTTATCTTTATCAAATTCAAAATCTTTTTCTGGGAATGTTACAATATCGCTTAAATAAGCATTGCTGGAAGCTTTTTTTGTAACAATTACTGTATACTCTAAACTTGTTTTTCCATCTTGAGCAACCGTAGTTATTGTTACAGTATTTTCACCTATTTTTAAGTTTTTATTACCTGTAATTGTATATGTTGCTTTTTCATCCATCATAACAACAGACTCATTAATAGATGTTACTTTACTATCAACTTCCATTGCATATGCATTTTTATTTTTATCAAATGTTGGTGAAAGTGTTCCATAATCAAATGATAATGACTTAATTCTTGCTTCATTTGGACCAGCTTTATAAACATCTAATTGATAATTTCTAATATTTCCTTCATAATTTGTTACTCTAATAACAAATGGATTTTTACCAGAATCTACGTTTAACATTATTTTAGGATCACTTACAGTCATATCAACTGTTGTTGTTGATGTAGAACCTAACTTGTAAACTTCTACTTTGGTATATAAAGGTTCTTCAGCCTTCAAATGAAGGTTTATTCTTTTTACATCTTTTCCTACTTCAGTTGTATAATTCATCATTCCTATATTAAATATTGGATCTAATGTTCCTTCATCCATATACATATCTGTTAAACGATTACTTGCAACAGGTTTTTGCATTCTTGTTGCATGAATAATATAAGTTTTCTTATCCCCATTTTCAGCTGTAACTATTACTTCTATATCTTTTGTTATTTCAACCTCAAGATTAGTATTATTTTTTATTTCTACAGTTGCTTCCTTAGAATTTGTTTCATAAATTATTGTTGCACTTTCATATTCAAAAGGAATATTTACACTATATTCTAAAGTGTCTGGATCAAATATTGGCGTTATTACTCCTTCGGCAACTTGTAAGTTTTTAAGTAAATTATCAGAAGATTTTTCTCTATTTATATGTATTACATAATTAATACTTCCTTTATCTAAATAACTTACCGTAAGAGTTATATCATTGTTTCCAGTATTAAGTTCATATTCTCCTAACCCAGAAATATCGTTTAATGTTTCTTTTAAAGTGGCGCTAACTAACACATCTTTTACTTCATTTCCAACAGAAACATTATATTCAAATACATCATTACTATAATTTGGAGTGATTGGATAAATCGTACCATCATGACTAACAGTTAAATCTAATAATTCGAAATCGAACTCTCGATTAATAGTTACTTGATAAGTATTAATACTTCCATTTTCACTTGTAACAATTATAGGTATTATATTTTCACCATACTCTAATATATAACTTCCGTTACCTGTAATATTTTGCATTACTTGTCCTTTTACCGTTGATATAGTAACTTCACTTATTGTTGATGGAACATTAACTGTATAATTATTTACTAAACTATCAAATGACGGTGTTACATCATGAATTGTTTCTACTCCATTTTTTGTAGATTTTACAGTTATTCCATTTAATAAATTATTTTCACTTGGTTTTCTAGTAGCATGAATATTATATGTTTTACCACGTGTTTTGTCACCTGATAATACTACTACTTTGACTATATTTTCACCTGTTACGAAGTTAGAATTTCCTGATATATATACAGTTTGTTCTGGAGATTCTTTTTCATAAATAATATCTAATGAATTAACCGTACTATCAATTTCAATATAATAATCTAAAACATTTTTTGAAAAACTTGGAGTTAATTCATAGCCCTTAACCTTTAAATTTGCAAGATTAACATTATCGCTTTGTTTTCTTATAATACTTAAAGTATAAGTTGCAGAATCACCAGTTTCTGGAGTAACAATTATATTAAATGTATTCAACCCCTGTTCAATGTCAAATTCACCATTTCCAGTTACTGTTGTATGAGTTGTATCAAATGCAGTTCCCTCAATTTTGATTTTACTGACTTCACTATCTACTTCTAAGACATAATCAAATTTATATTTATTAAATACTTGTAATAAATCTGCAGTATCCCCTGATGAAACTGTTAAGCTTGCAAGTAGATTACTATAAGCTTCATTCCTATATGCATGTATAATATATTCTCTTTCATTACATCCTTTTCTTGTTTTAACTGTACTTGAACAACTTTCTGATTCTGTATGAACAATTATATCGTTTCTTCCAAAGTATAATACTTTTGCACCTTTTATTGTGATATTTTGATTTTCATTTTTCTTCTCAAATTCTAATTCATATTTACCACTTTCTATAGCATTGAATTCAACATTGTATTCATATAAATTTTCATCAAATTCAGTTATATCATACTCTGGTGTTTTAAATGAAATTCCTGCTATGTTAGGATCAGAATTTGCTTCTCTATATACTGTTAAAGTATAATCAAAAATTTCATCCAATGAATTTTTAACCCTAATTATTATTTTATTTTCACCAACTTTTAAATCTTCATTTCCTATTATTTCATAGTTTTGAAGATCATTTTTTGGTGTAACAATAATATTTTCTAAACTAGTTAATTCATTTGGAATATATATTTCATAATCTGTTACATCTTCATTAAATACTTTATCTAGTGTACAAATATCTGTACAATCATCATCTTCATTAAATTTTACTTCTATATTTGATAATTTTAATTCACGTGTTTTGCTACGAGCTAATTGAACTGTGTATAAAGCAACATCTCCATTTTCTGCTGTTACAATAAATTTATATGGATTATCATAAGAAATCTTTTGTGGCAATATTACATTATGAGTAGCATATTCATTACTCAAAGTAATACTCTCTAATGTTGCACTTGTATCTGTATCAAAGATATCATATGTAAATATATTATCTTTGTATTTAAGTTCAGTTTGATTTACAACTACACTTTCAACATTATTATTTGTAGACAATTCAGGTAGTACTGATATGTGGTAGTATTTTTGAACTACACCATCACCTGCTGTTACTGTTATTGTGTAAATATTGTTTGGTTTTGTAAAGTCAATATTTAACTTGTTATCTAGCGAAATAATTGCATTTTTATCAGATAAAGTATATAAAATTTCTTCTCTTGTTAATGTCTTCTTTGTTCTTGGAACACGAATTGTATAGTCAGTTTCTTCTGGATCATAAGTTTCTTCAAATGGATAATTCTTTACACTTAAAGAACTTAATGTAGCATCAGCACTATCACTACGAGTGATATTTATAGTATAAGTTTTTTCTTCTTTATTTTGTGCTCTAACTACAACATCTATCTTATTACTACCATATTCCAAATTAAATGGTTGACTTAAATCAGTTATAATAGTAGCTTTTTTATCTGCAAGTGTAGCTGAGATCATTACTTGATTCATTGTACCTAATACAGTTTTATCATATTCTAAAACTTGTGATGAAAAATTTGGTAATGAAACATAATTAACTTTTAGATCCAATAAATCATTATTTGATGATTCAGCTCTGTTTACATTTACAGTATATGTATCTTCAGTTTCATCTTCTGCTGTTACTATTAATGATATTGTCTTACCATTATCTTCTTCATCAAAAATATGACTAGAAGGGTTAGAAGGATTTACAGTTGCACCTTCTGGTAATGTAGCATTCAAAGTAAAGTTTGATGTATTACTAGGAAGAGTTACATTACATGATTTCGTTGTTTGATCCATAACACATTTATATGTATTTCCTAAAGTATCAATATTTACTTCTGTTATGATAGTATTACTTGATTTTTCTCTTGTTACATTTAATGTGTATTTTGACTCAGTTGTTCCATCTTCTGATTTAGAAGTTATTACATACTGTGTTACATTTCCTGAATTTAAATTAATTTCTGGGAATGTTACTACACTATCTGGATCAATAGTTGTATAAGTAAATGACTCTTTATTAAGTTTGCTAATATTATTTGGAACTGTTACTGAATATTCAAGCGTGTCACTATCAAATAAAGGAGTTAATGTATTTCCAATCAAATCTAAGTTTGATAATCTTGATTCATTAGACAATGGTTTCCTGATTTTTACATTATAAACTCTTTTTTCTCCTCTACTAGATGTAACAGTTATAGGAACAAGTAAATATTTTGCATTTGCATCAAAATTGTAATCACCATTTCCCTCAACTGTCGATATAGAAACTTCTGGTGTTGATAGAACATTGCATGAAGTAGTTGAACTATCTGTAAATACAATATACTCATTTATTGTTCTATCAAATGCAGGTTCTAAATTACCACAACTTACATTTAAAGTTGATAGATAATTGTTTATTAGATCTTCACTGCTAATAGTTAAAGTGTAAGTTTTTTCATCCCCATTTTCTGCTTCTACTATAACTGTAATAGTTGGATTAGATGAAACATCAGGAATTGAAACACTATTTTCAAAACTATTTATTTCACTAACAACTTGTTCTGAATTATTTATCATAATACTTTTGATTTTTGAAGTATTTTTTAATGTTTTTAATTTTAAACTAGCTTGTTGTAAACCATTTGGAACAAATACTTCATATTCTGTTTTATCTTTATCAAAAACAGGATTAAAATCATAATTATTTAATTCAAATGTACTTAACCTAGGATCAGTAGAAACTATTTTTGTTACAACAATTGTATATGTATTTGTAACTTTTAAATCTTCGCTTGTTACCTTTATTGTCACTGTTGATGTACTATCATTACTAAAATTACTATTACCAGAAATTGTATAAGTTGAGTATGGATCAGTTAAAACTATATTTTCTAAATTCAAACTTGTTTCATCTGTTGTAATTGTATAATCAAAATTATTTTTATTAAATATTGGAGTTACATCTATACCTAAACTATCAATAGTAGCAATATCTTTAGCACTTCTATCAACTATAAGATTGTATGTTGTAGTTGTACCATTTTCTGCTTCTACTATTATCATATATATATTTTGTCCGGTTGTAAGTTCAACCTCATTTGATACTACATCACCATTTATATCATAAATTTTATATGAAGAATATTTACTGCTTAAAGTTGGTGTAATAGTAATCTTATGTTCTTTAGTACTTAAAGTATATTGATAACTGTCTGATGAAAAAGTTTCATTAATTCCTTCACTTGTTGTTAAATTAGATAATTTCGAATCACTATTTTTGTTATTTGTAATAGTTATTTTATATGTTCTAACATTACCGTTTTGAGCAGTTACATTTATGAAAAAAACATTTTCTCCTAGTTTAAGATTTTGTGGAAAACTAGTAATAATATTTCCATCTACATCGGTAATACTATAAACTGCATTTTTACT